>ENA-OSEY01000020-OSEY01000020.1-marine-metagenome-genome-assembly--contig:-NODE-20-length-127452-cov-6.523148_pt1 | contig 127452 bp, 87 predicted proteins | sample MGYA00248465_ERZ534230 | MGnify/ENA primary metagenome ERZ534230 (study PRJEB26409, sample SAMN06344110) | marine metagenome | isolation source: Sea water from surface | place: Atlantic Ocean:Southern... | reverse complement strand
GGAGACGCGTATGAGCTCCTCCTCCTTCTTGCGCTGCTTGGCGTCCATCTCCTCGAGGGCCTTTTTCCGGGCCTCGATCTCGGCGTCGATAGCCTCCATTCTCTTCTTCGCTTCAATCTCGGCTGATTTCCTTTCATCTTGTTGCCTCTTGGCCTCGGCTGCGGCAGCTGCCTTCGCCTCCTCCTGCCTCTTGGCCTCGGCTGCGGCGGCTGCCTTCGCCTCCTCCTGCCTCTTGGCCTCGGCTGCGGCGGCTGCGGCTGCTGCAGCTGCTGCGGCGGCCTTGGATTCAGCCTCTTTTGCTTTGATCTCGGCGTCCAAAACATCAACATGGGCCTTTTGCTCAGTCTCCGCGAGATGCTTATCAACGGAAACTGAAGTTTTCGTGACCGTCTTTGTTTGAGTTTTGTTTTCGCTTGTGACTGTAACATTCTTCTTTTTTGTTGATGCGCTTACAGGTGTTTTGTGACTCCCCTTTCGATAATCAACAGTGACCAGCCAAAGGAAGTGAATTTTCCCGAGAATTTTGAATGAGAGCATAAATTCGTAAATCCCCTCATCCAAGTCGTCAGGATCACGATCATCAACCTTCAGTCGGATGACCATGGTATCGTCATCCTTAGAATAATCAACATCATGATGTTGTTCTACGGCGGAAATGTCGAATTGTGGGCCTGTGACAGTTCTGATCGCATTATCTCCTACTTTTTTTAGAGTGATTATTTCTCGACTGAGCGCTGCACCCCCGGCAGGCATTACATTCGGTGATTGGAGGATGTAAGGATTCTTTTTCGTACCACTGCCGCGTACGAACTCAGGCTCTGATGTCACGTATGGACCCCTCCTTCTGTTCCTCCGGGCGTCCAGGATAAGCCAAAACAAGACTATCAGCAGCAGAGCAGCCTGGACATATTCTTGTGTCCCTAGAACAGCAGCCTCAGTGTAGATGTCACTTGCTTCCTGACCCGTGACGGACAGAACATAATCAAAGTATGAGAGTGTATTTGGATCGTTGGCAGAGATGTAAGCAGGGAATAGTCCGAGGTAAGAATTGAAGACAAGTGAAAGTGTAAGCAATAAGAACAGCAATGTCATCATTCTTCTCGCAAAAGTCCGCCTGGCCATAGTTATCCCTATGACTCAGCGAATGCACATTCAATATAATCATAGTTCAAGAAACAGGGATACTGGAATCAACATGAATTTAGCTGAAAACGATGGACGTGGTGCTCGTGCCGGGATTTGAACCCGGGTCGACGGATCGAGAGTCCGTCATGATGGACCGAACTACACTACACGAGCCAGGGTAATCGCTACAGAGCGTCGTATATCAAAAGCACCCCAACTTTGCCGTTTCACTTTCACTTTCACTTACGCCACTCGATCGGTAGTTCATATGCAGATTCTTGGACAGCGAAGTATGAATTCGACATACAACAACGACAAACAGACTGATTTTGCTTACACGATCGTACCATACAGCACCCTGAAGCCATCATTGGATACGGCTGATTCAACCAATACATACATCGTACACGATGATGGGATATTTGAGGAAGGGGGCAATCACAAAATCGCATATAGGGCCGTGGAAATATCTTCGAAATCGATAGTTGGGGTTATCAATCGGGTAAGAAATTCGAATCTAATCAGAGGAGTTGCATGACCATGTCTCGAACGAGGAGACTTAGATCAGAAATTGAGGTCATGCTCAGATCAGGTCCTGCTAACACAGTGGAAATCTTTGACCACCTGAACAGTCGCTTCAAATGGGGCGCAACCATGAATCAAGTGGGAAACATATTGGCTAAAGACAGTCGCTTCTCTAAGATCGGTCAGAAAAGAGGGGAGTTCAGAGGAAGCGTGTACACGGTTTGTGTATGGGGGCTCAAAGAGTTAGAAATAGCCGTTTTGCAATAGTCAAAATCATACCATGATCCCAATGTCGGGTACCATGGTCAATAAGATCAAGGCCTATTCGGACCTGTTTCGGGTCGAGAATTCACTAACAGGTCTGATTGGTGTTGTAATTGGTGCTGTGGTCGTAAATGGGATTGATTTCAGTCTCAGTGATGCGATGATAGTGTCCTTTTTTGGATTGTCAGTCATGTTCTTCATGTTTAGTTGGAATGCCTACAATGACATTACAGATATTGAGACTGATAGACTGAATAGACCAGACAGACCACTACCCGCTGGGAAAATCAGCAGTAGTTCCGCCATGATTGGATTGATTGGCACAATGGTTCTTTCCATTGTATCGCTGTTAGCAGGCCTCTGGAAGCTGAGCTCTGAGGGAGAAACCGATTCGATCATATCTAGCGTGGTGATTTGGGCTACTGCGATATTACTCTTGATTTTGTACGAGGGGGTTTCAGGCATAAGGGGTTTGAAACACTCTGGCCTCATTGGGAATTTTTGCATAGCGGTCGCAATAGGGATGGATGTGGTATTCGGGGCATCAGGACTTGGAAGCCCGACAGATCAAAAGGTACTAGCATTGGCTGGAATGGCAGTATCTTTCAGTCTCGCCAGAGAGGTAATTAAAGACATAGAGGACATACATGGGGACTTTGATAGAGTCACCTTTCCAAAAAAGGTGGGAATCGAAAATGCCAGGTCAGTAGCCTGGCTTCTCACTTTGTTGGCAGTCGTACTTCTGTTCGCTCCATTTATGTTCGGAATATTCCCTCTCCACCACATATTGTTTGTTGCTCCGGGGGGTTTCCTCCTGATGTTAGTCAAATCCAAGTTGTTCCTAGAGGAAGACAGGGCAGCCCAATATCTGATCAAGCGGGCCCTCCAAATTTCTATGGTTGGGGTAATTGTAAGTGCGTGTCTCGTTGGCTAGATTAGATCCCGATAAGTTTGCCACGCCTGCTGATTACAGAGGAAAGTGAGAATGGACATCTGCGCCCACATACGATTTTCAGCTTGGTCGAACACAACACTGTTCTCGGAATCCATCACTGAATCCGTCACCTCGTCCCCTCTGTGCGCTGGGAGGCAATGCATGAAAATGTAATCTGGGCGGGCGAGTGCAGCAAGTTCGTCGTTTACTTGGAACCCGTCAAAGAGCTTCGATTTACCTTCGATGTGTTCTTCACCCATTGAAATGAAAACATCTGTGTAGATCACTCCCGCATCTTTGACTGCGTTTTTTGGATCAGATGTTCCGGTAATTGATGATCCATTATTCCTAGACAGAGAAAGGGCTCGTTGCAAAACCGATGGATCTGGGCCCATGTCATCCGGCGTGGCGTACACAAGGTCGTATCCTGTCATGGCAGCAGCAAGCATCAGGTCATGAAGGACATTGTTTCCGTCCCCAACCCACGCAATGTGTCCTTGGCTTGGCTTTCTTCTCCCTATGATAGTCATCAAATCAGCTGCTGCCTGACACGGATGATGAAGGTCGCTGAGGGCGTTTATCACAGGGACAGTAGCATGTTCGGCTAACTCCGTAACTGTGTCATGACCGAAACACCTGTAGGTTATGCAATCCAAGTATCTGGATAGTACTGCTGCAGTATCCGAGACGGATTCCGAGGAGCCGAGTTGGATGTCGTTCTTTGAGAGAGTTAGTGGCTGTCCACCAAGTTTGGTTATTCCTACCTCAAATGAAACCCTAGTTCGGGTGGAGGGCTTTTCGTATATTGAGCCAATTGCCATCCCAGCTAGCGGTTGAAAGTCTGAATGGGAATTTGTATCTGATTTGAAAGTCAAAGCCCACTCTATTATGTCTGAAAAGGAATCCTCCAGATCGTCGATCGAAAGCAAGTCTCTTTTTTCATCCAATCTCATGTTCTATGTCTCCTGAAAAACCATCACGAGCGTCCGACATTCCTCCAAAGACCATTTGCGCAAAGGTGAGTACGTCTGCTAGGCCATCCTCAGTTTCACTGGACAGGGGTACCAATCCTGGAACGATAGAGGCGTGTTGCATCATCCTAAGTTGGCCGATTGCGAATTCGGACCTCTGTCCCGTCATAGCGGCATCGAATCGCTGTGAGGTGGATTCTTCGTACAACGCGGCCTCTAGAACGTCCAAGTTCCTACCCCAATCCATTATTCTCTCTAGGACTTCAGGTTCAAGCAAGTCAGATTTTGAGAGGAAATTTGCAGTTGGCAAACCAAGTCTGAAGTGCACAATGGATGAGAGAAGCATCTGAGATACGAATCCACTTGGAGTCTGTGAAAGCATCGGGTCAAAGAGAAAGACAAGACATGCCATTCCTCGTCCTAGAACTTGAACTAGATGGTTGGAAGCCTCTCTAAACGCGAAGAGTTCGACTTGACCAGGTGTATCTATGATCAATATGTCACCGGATATTCCCTCGATCTCGTCGAATACGTCCTCAGCCTGTGCGGCAACTAGATCCGCAGCTAAAATTTGTGCTCCATTGGGGCCGAGGTCATACTCATCCATGACATCGGAGAGGGACACGAGATCTCTCACGTCGAACTCCGGGTCATAGTGAACCCTTTCCGCCCCCGGATCTAGGTTCATGGCGAGGACGTCCACCTCCAGAAACCGAGCCCATCTCTGGAATGCGGTGACTAGGGAGCTTTTGCCTGCACCAGCGGTTCCTACAACAAAAACGACTGGTGGCGTTGTGCCGTCCTGAGTACTCACATACGTCCGGATACAGCGCAGCATTTAACATTACAACTCAGGACATTGGGCCAACGAGAAGGTTGATTTTCAACCCATCATCTGTGAAAACCAAGAGGGGGCTACATGGAAAGCGAGGATGGAGAGGTTCCCGGTGGTGAGGTCCGCCCAGAAACCATATTGAGTACAGAATATCCATCCGATGGTGACGCAGTCATATGCAAGATAAGGGAACATGAGGAGTCCATTCAAGACTCGGATGGCAAGTTTGAGTCAAGAAATGTTAACGGAAGTGTGGAAATTATCAATCCCAGTGAAATTGACAGGATTTGGGGAGTTTCCCTACATCTTGATCAAATAGATGCAACAACTCTCAAGCAGAATAACATAAAATTACGTGAGATTCAGCCATCCTCGAACCATAGAACTGAATATGCCGCCGAGCATGGGCCACTTTTATCGATAAAAGAAGTTCTTGACACAGAGCCCACCAGAGATGAAGTTCCATCACTATCTTTGCCATATACTTCCGAACCACATTTAATTAAACTTAGAATAGAGATCGAAAACCTCGGCTCTGAGCCACTGAGTGATATAGACATTAACAAAGAAATACCCCCACAATGGGAGTTTAAACCTGGGCTTGACTACTCAATCATGGGTGATAAGCTAATTTGGAGAGTTCCTCGACTGGAGATCAATCAAATCATGACATTGGAGTTGGAACCGACAATCTCTATTTCATCGACAGAGGCGATGGAATCTGGAGCGATAGTCGCGAAATACGCAAGCCCGGGACTAATTTCAGGTCTTGTCCCTAATTCGCTCAGGGCATCCACGCGACACATATCATACGTCACTGCCACCGAAGGAGAACGCCCCGGCGAATGGGAATGTGTCTGCGCTTTCGAAAACGCATCCAGTTTTTCTTTGACCCTGGAGGCTGCGTCTATGGAAGTCGTTGGAAAAGAGGACCCTCTTTTCACGATCACGGGGATAAAAGAGATCCTGAAACCAAACAATACATGGAACTCACAGCCTGTCCCCTACAGTTCCAACGATAGGCCTCGTTTCACCCAGCGAATACAATCATCGGTTGTACCCAATCTAGACATTGCGTCATCTGGCTCAGTGATGTTGCGGCCGAAGTCATTACCGGTGGTTGATGCTCGCGTAGAGAAGGGATATGACCGATCAAGGATTAGATCCTACACAAAGGATGTGGTAGACACCAACATTTCAATTGAGAATGTAGGAACCTCGACCATCAATCTCATCAGGGTGGTTGATGACCTCCCCCATATCTTCGACAAGATCAGCATGGAAAGCCTATCAGTCTCCATCAATTCGAGAATTATCGAACATGAAAACATGAGGTTGGACCTAGTGGATGGCCGAAATCTCACCTTGGAAGAAGTAACGGGTGACGGTCACACAATCCAATTGCTCATCGGGACAAGGTCGCCAATATCTCTCCGCCCGGGGGAGGTATTGAATCTTGGATATTCTGCCAAAACCTCGGACCCATCAGCGACATTAAATCCAATTGGATCTCCTTGTAGAGTGGACTTGTCATCAGAGCGTCATGGACCAGTAATTACCAGAGAGTGTGTAAAGATTCCAGCAATTGGGGTGATAACCCAAAGGAGGGAATTTAAGACTGGAAAGTCAATTTTTCCGGGGCCAGAGGCTGGACAACATGAGATTAGACTGATTTTCAGGAACGCATCCGATACACCTCTTGAGGACGTTGTTATCCTCGACTCCCTAACTTCGAATTTTGAGATGGTCTCCAGCAGCGTTAGTTCTTCCACGGGCAGAGAATTGACCTTCGAACATACCTCGGCATCGGAAGAAGGATCTGAATTACATAGATGGTCAGTTGGTCGGGTGGAGTGTTCTGAAACTATTGAGGTGATCGCAATGATAGAATCAGAGGATCCGACATCAGATCCAGAAGATTCAGGTTCACTCGGCGCGGAATTTGGAGAAGAAGCAGAAGTAGAGCCCAATCTACCAAAGTGGTTTGGCGAGGATGGAGACTGGATACATGGAGTACAAGAAGACATGGTCGCCCCTGTGCCGATATGCGCTATTTGTGGCGGAGACATACCCAAAGGTGCATTGATTTGCAGGTCTTGTGCAGAATCACAGCCCCTGGTTAGTGGCGGTGAAGAAGAATAGTAGGCCTCTAGATCGTTGCGGACAGAGGGCTGTTGAGGTAGCGCCAAGGGGCCTGCAATCTCTGACCCACTAGACAGGTTGGACCGAAGTCTTCATGCTCTGTGGCTTTGAGGTTGCCTCATGGCCGAGGCCGGTACCAGCGATCCCCAAGCGGAAGCACTATCCAGCATGATGATGCCTATGCTTGTGCTACTCGGATTGATGTTAATATTGAGTATCAATGAGGGGATTAGGGAGGGGCTTGCAGATGCAGCAGGTACGGTCATAGAGCCTGTCCTTCCGTATGATGGAGAATTCTTCGTTCTTACAGTATTCCTCGTTGGAACTACTATGATGGTTGTAAACACCGTCATCAGAGGAATTTTCATGGATCCAATAATGCAATTACACTTGTCACATAGAAGCAAGGAAATCAGAAAACAACTCATGGATGCAAGGCAGTCCAGAGACACCGCTAGGATGGAGAAAATGAATAGACTTCAGATGGAAATGACTCCTGAAAGCGCGAAGATGACCTCCATGACAATGAAGCCAATGATGTACACAATAGTTTTCGTAATAGGAATTTTCACGTGGATAGGGTATTCAGTCGAGGAGTTTAGAGTCACTTATGTGAGTCTCCCTTGGAGGCCTGAGTGGGGTTTTGAAGAGAGATTCCTATTCATTTTTCCTGCTTGGGTAGCAATCTACATCATGCTCAGTGCACCGTTTGGCAGAATCATTGACAGGCACATCAAGATTTTCAGGCTTGCTAGACACAACTTAGTTCTCAGTGGTGCCAAGATTCCGGAGCCCCTTCTTCATTTACTCGAGGATAAGCGACCAGCGGAAGGTCGGGCAAGATCTCAACGATCGAACCAAAGGTCAAGGCCAACAAACAGAAGACCCCCTAGTCGATCCTCAAAAAGGACATCAGGGGCAAACACGCCCCTGGGATGCCCCTCTTGCGGCAACACCGACACGCAGAAGACCTCACGGGGCTCGATGCGTTGTCGTGTGTGTCTGGAGGAGTGGAGATAGGTGTTGAAGCTGACCGTAAGCGGGCCTCCAGGCAGTGGCACAAGCACGCTGGTGAAGGGGCTTTGTCACAAGACTGGTTGGACGTCCGCAAACGGTGGCGATATTTTCCGCGATCACGCGAGAAAAAGGGGCCTAACAGTCGAAGAATTCAGCAGTTTATGCCGTGAAAACCTAGATGTTGACAGGGCTCTGGATGTAGCCCTGAAATCACTAATGACAGATCATAGCGGGCCCGAGGTTGTGGAAAGTAGGCTATCTGGATGGTGGGCAAAGGGCCTTTCAATCGATATACCTCGCCTGCATATTTCAACAACGTTGGAGGAGCGTGGAAAAAGGCTGATGCAAAGAGATGGCGGGTCCTACAAGGATAATCTGGATCGGGCCACTAGGAGACACATTGACGATAGTCACAGATACATGGAGTTGTATGGAATAGACTTGAATGACATGACTCCCTACACTCACATCATTGAAGCAGATGATATGGGAGAATCCGAAGTTTTGGAGACGGTCTTGGAAATCCTGGGGGTTGAATTTTGAATACGAAAATCCCTGTTGGTGACTCGCCAGTCATCTCGGATAAGTACGGACAAAGCCCATACGATCGGGATCTATCGCAATTGATGCAGTCTGGAATTATTCTCGTGGACAAACCGCCTGGTCCCAGCAGTCATCAACTAGCAGCCTGGGCCCGTGGGATTCTAGGCCTCAATAGGCTTGGACATGGCGGTACACTGGACCCATTCGCTACTGGCGGGTTGACCCTCCTACTGGGTAAAGCGACAAGGTTGACGGAGTTCGTACTCTCCACTGATAAAACGTATGTGGCTGTTCTCAAGATTGATCCAAAACACGATCCCCTTGAAATCGATGAAGTTCTGAAGGGGCTGAATGGTGAGATCTACAACGTGCCGCCGTTAGAATCTGCCGTAAAAGTAAGGGTAAGGACAAGGGTGATCAAAGATATCCGACTTTTGGAAAGCGACGTTGGAAGTGGCCTTCATTGCATACGGGTTTCATGTCAAGCAGGCACCTACATCAGAACACTGGCAAGGGATATCGGCTTGATGTTGGGGTCAGAGTGCAGGTTGGTTGAATTGCACAGAGACAGAACAGGAATATTCGACCAAACAATGTTATGCAGCATGCAACAACTAACCGATGCAGCTTTATTGGCGGAGCAGGGAGATGAGGACGCCCTGAAAAAGTTGATCGCGCCCGTTGAAAGTTTCCTCGCGAAAATGCCGGGAGCTTGGGTAAGGGACTCTGCAATCGCTTCAATCTGCCACGGGGCACCACTCGCCGTTCCTGGCATTTACCAGATAGACAGAGGCTTGGGGCCTGGTGACAAGATTGTATTATGGAGCGGCAAGGGGGAGGCCGTGGCAATAGGAGAATTGACCGTAGAATCCGATGAAGTACCACGAATGTCCATTGGGGAGGCGATTAGGCCAAAGGTTGTCTTGATGGAAAAAAATGCCTACCCAAGCTCTTGGTCCGGCCGTAAATAGCTAGTTCAGTTCGTGTTCTTCATACACCCACTCAGCAGTTTCCAATCTAATTAGGAGCGTAGTGGGGGTCAACGAACTCACCTTGGGGTTTCTGCGCCAAAATCAGGGACTTATAGCCATTATGCTCGAAATTATGATTATCCGCCCCTCACTCATATGGTTTTCTTATTCTATTTGGGCCCATGAGCATGGCTATGGATACCAGAGTTATGAATCCGATCACGAGCAAGATGATTATCCAATTTTCACTCAATACCAGCCCAGAATCCTCATCTGGATCGTCAACAAATGAAATCGCCTCGTAGATTAATTGAGAGTTGTCCGAAATAATCTGTTCTTTAGAGGTGATCTCCAGCGTTATTCTAAATGGCCCCTCTTCGGTTGGTGCTGGGACGCTGCAGAACGCCTCCACCAAAGTCTCAGCGGGTATTATTGGGATTCTGTTTGTTTCGTAGAGAACATCGTTCACCCTACACGAGACATCAATGTCGAATGCTGTACCTTTGCCATTATTCTCCACTATGAAGACCAAATCCATCAAAAGCCCGGGATCAATATCTTCCGACAAATCATTGTCTTGAGAGGTCACGCTTGAGATCGATAACTCTGGCAAAGCCCTGACTAGGATCTCGAGTTCCAGTTCAGTGAATAGAATTCCATCCCCCACCGTGATTATGAGTTGCGCCGGGCCTGGTAATATTGGCTCAATCACAAGATTGCCACCCTCAATCACTGCCCATGACCTTGATGTGGTGATCGAAAGTTGGTTTGAATCCGGGTCTTGGATAGAAATTGGGATAATCGTTGTCTCGCCCAATTCTGCGGATATGGTGGTTGGAATGCCGCCTATGAAAGGTGGATCCGATACTTCTTCCACTGATACGACGAAGGATCCTGACCAAGTGTTCCCACCAGAGTCCCTGACTTGAAGATCAACAACTGTAGTTCCACTGGAGTCTTTGAGTGGCGTTATCAGAAGATCTGATCCAGACCTATCCAGATCTAGGAGTCCATTCGATCGAGGTGCAAATGTCATCTCCAAATCAGAAGGAAGGTCTCTGTCGTCAGAGCAGCCACTGAGGATAGGGATTGAAATCCCCCCTTCATCCTCAATGAGGTTTACATTTGCTGGATTCTGGCAGACTGGCGATTTGTCGATATCCACCGTGAACCCGCCATCTATCTTCAGTTGATGTATCAATACATTTGCCGTTTCTGGTTTCCCATCAGACGACCATTGGAACCTGACCCCTAATCCTAGTTCCAGGTCTTCATGATTCGTTGGCAAAAATTCCCCTACAGGGACAATCAGATTGAATGGACCACCTTGGATAGCGTACTCAACTGCCAGGTTGGAGCCGATCGCAAATCTGAGTTTGCTAAGATCACCGACAAGGTCATCGAACTCCCCATGGATCTCCCCCGATATTACGAGGGTGGGATCATTCACATCAACCCTGATTTTGCTCACACATCCTTGCCTTATGGCCAATGATACATCCAGAACATTCAGGCTCGGAAGATGCGCTCCTACGGACCATGTTATCCATTCTCCCCCATCAACCCTGATGTAAAGGGAGGCGTCCAGACCCTCATCTGCAAACAGATGTATCCTCCCAAGTGCTTGTTGATACGGTGTTTCAATTCCATAAATTGTCCATTCGCCTGTCAGGTTTGTACTCGGATTCAGACCGCAATTAGACAATGAGAGTCCCGTAGTTTCACCCTCAGAGGCATCGAAGTCTAGGACGGGGTATTGATTCCCTATGATCGTGGTCTGAGCCTTTACATTCTCAAAACCATACCATGGCTGATAGTAGGACACCTGAATGCCGACGGCGTCTATTCTAACCTCGGAATCGTCTGGAGCGCCGTCACTGACATAATCTATTTTCACAGAGGATCCCTCGAGTAGCGACCAATTGAGGCTAGAGGAGTTCCCAAGACTATACACCAAAGGGGCTGAGAATCTATTGATCGGTGTTGAGGTTCTTGCAATTGTGGTGACCAGCTGAATTTCCGTTTCTGTCTCGAATACGATCATGACCTCATCTGATGGCATAGCATCTGGGATTTCTATGTGTACCGCAAGGGATGCTTCTAGGATTTGCATGTCATAAAGCCCTTGGAAATTAAAATCAGAGACGATGATATCTGGACCCTTGGACCATGAATAGTCCCCGTTCGGGGGGCCAGTGGCGAAAGTAGAGCCGGTCTCGGATACAGTGGCATATGATGTGTAATCGGACGTGCTAGAGGGTCTTGAATGGGTAAAATTGAGGCTTCCTTGGTCAATTGAAACGGAAGAATAAGCCGCAGCCTCATCTGAAAAGCCGGTGGTGGAGGTTATTGTCCAAGATTCAGATACAAGTTGGCCATCGAATACTGGATGTTGCTCAGAGCCGACTGGGGTGTCTGCTGCTACTTGGCAGGCCAGCCCAATAACAATCAGTATGACCCCAAAGACCCTTGCCATCGTAGGCATAGTTTGGCTACACCGTTTCAAACTCTCGGTCCAGATGGGCAAATTTCGCGGAAGGGATGAAATACATTTGCATCGGGGGTGTTTCCACGGCTGTGGTAGTGTAGCGGTTAGCACGGTGGGTTGTGGTCCCGCCGGCCCGGGTTCAAGTCCCGGCCACGGCCCCAAGCCATTACCCAAGGTCCTCATTGTCGATTACGTGTCCCATCCTTTTTGCCTTAGTCACGAGATAGTCTCTATTCTGCTTGCCAACCCCCACAATCAATGGTAGTCTTTCTACGACATCGATGCCATGAGAGATCAATTGTCTGACCTTATCCGGATTGTTAGTCATCAGGTTAATTCTCTCTATCCCCACCGCCTTCAAAATGGTGGCCGCCAAGGTGTAATCCCTAGCATCACCAGGATGGCCTAACATTAGGTTCGCATCCAATGTATCTGCCCCAGAGTCTTGAAGGTTATAGGCCTGTATTTTTGCCTTAAGCCCAATCCCCCTCCCTTCTTGCCTGAGATATACCAAGCACCCATATCCAATCCTATTTATTTCTGCTAGAGCTGCTTTCAACTGTGGGCCGCAATCGCACCTCAGGCTTCCAAATGCATCTCCGGTAAGGCATTCTGAATGAATCCTTACTGGAGTGGGGTCTGGACCCACCATATCGCCCATTGTCAACGCAACGTGATCTAGGCCTTTGGAAGCGTCGTTGAAGATTCGTATTTTGAATTCACCGTGATCGGTTGGCAGGCTGGCCTCTGCGGGAACATATTCGATTTCCTTGATGTCCATTGTGGTGATCTCCTCTGAAATAAAATTCGTTTTGGGCTAAGGTATTGTCCCGTTGCTGTGTTGTGGATTGGGATTAGTTTTGTATTTGCTGATGATGAATGTGAAAACTTGGTCTTCACTCTTGATTACATCACATTCGTAGCCTTTCCTGAAACACAGTGCAGGAATGTCGTGGAGCGACTCTGGATCGTCGCTAAGCACCTCGATAATATCATGATCACTGGAACGCTCCATTGCTCTTCTTGACTCGTGGACGGGAATTGGGCATAGTTGGCCAGTTAGGTCCAGTCGGAGGTTCGCCACGGTCAGACGAGAGCGTGGTTACGATTGAACTCAACGGGTTCACGCTCAATCAACAACGGCTCCAGATCTGATTCACCCCACTTCCTCTTTTTCAGGATCTCTAGTGTTCTACCTGCCTTTTCGACGTGGATCTCAAAGGTGGTATGGGCGTCGGTGATCACAATCCCACCTATCGCTAAATCAGGAATCCTTGCTTCTTGCTTCAACCAATCGGCCACTTCGCGTATGGATGCTTCTCTGTTATTTACTGATATCCGTATCTTTACCATCCCAAAAGGATCTGAAATCTCGTCCCAGTCCTCTCGCCTTCTGACAGGATCACGATTAGTTCCATCGGGAAGCTCCGGAGCTTCATTCTCGGGTATGGTGAGGTTCCAGGTCGACGAAATCCTGTCGAGTTGAACCATATCGTCGTTTGAGACGAGGGACCATGCCACACCTGACCTTCCCATCCTCCCGGTCCTACCGATTCTGTGGACGTAAGACTCGGTCTCCACTGGGAGGTCATAATTCACAACATGGGTTATTGTATCGATATCAATCCCCCGGGCTGCCACATCCGTCGCGATCAGAGTGTTGAATTGATTGTCCCGGAACTCAGCGAGTATCCTCTCTCTCTTTTTCTGTGGTATCTCTCCATGAAGGGCCTTTGATTCAAAACGATGTTTCGAGAGCCTCTCTACTAGTAGGTCTGCCATCCTTTTTGTGTTGGTAAAGACAAGTATCTGATCTCCATCTGACATTGTAAGAAGGATTCTGCCGAGTGCCCAGAGTTTGTTCCCGCGCCCGACTCGTATGTATTTTTGATCGATTTCTGGCACCTCTATCTCCGTGCCGCCAGTGAAGACCTGTTCAGGATCATTGAGGAGTTCCTCTGAAGCATCCAGGACTTCTTGGGGGAAAGTTGCACTGAAAAGAAGGGTCTGTTTACGGCTTGGCGCTTGTGAAATTATCCACGTAACGTCGGGAAAGAAGCCCATGTCCAACATTCTATCTGCCTCATCCAAGCAGAATATTTCGATGTTTGAAAGCTCCAAATGACCTCGCTTGGTCATGTCGATAACCCTGCCGGGCGTCCCGACGATTATGTCCACGCCTGCATCCAATTTCTTCGCTTGGCGCTCTAAGTCGGTGCCACCATACACTGTCTCGATTGCGAGGCCTTTGTCGCCCTGCAGCCATTCCATTTCGCTTGCTACTTGGACAGCGAGTTCTCTTGTAGGGCATAGTATTAGCGATTGAATTTTTTTCGTAGGAGAGGTTGCCTCAATTATGGGGATTCCGAAGGCGGCTGTTTTACCAGACCCAGTCTGGGCCTGGCCAACCATATCCCTCCCAGACAATGCCGCGTGTAGGGTATCCCTCTGAATCTCAGTCGGTTTTGTCCAACCCTTTGCGTTTAGCGCATCCAAAACGTGCTTGGATAATTTAAATCTATAAAATCCAGATTTTCCCATGGTGAGGCCTCAGAAGCTCTCCGAGTCCTTGATTTCTTGTTGCAACTCTCCCATCCAGTATTTTCTACAATTTTCCTTGGTTAGGAACATGTGTTTGCTGGTAAAGCTGTGGTTGTAGTGTCCCTTGTCCGCACTGGCAAATTGCTCCTTCCTCCTCTTGTGGTACTTCTGAAGGACGTGTTGCTTCATGTACTGCCTAAATTTCAATGCCTTGGTCCGGTTGACCCCCTTTGGTGTCTCGCCGGCCCACAGACGCTCAAATTGAGCTTCTTTTTCACTGACAGCCTCACTCATCGCAATTCCTCGTCGACCTGCCGACCTTGCTCTTGTTTATGACCTTCTCGCTGAGGAGGGTTTTCAGATATCTTCAATTGAAGATGTTCGTTTTCATCGTCAACCGGGTCCAGCTCAGCGAGGAATCTATTCTTTTCTTCTTCGGTCCCCTCCATTTCAGGGTCGAAAGCTAGGGCCATTAACTGCCTCTTGAGATCTGGGTCGGTCTCGGTTCTGGCTAGATCCCCAGCAGCCTCTCTCAGAGATGCTCCGGTCAGCACTGCTGAGAGTTGAGAGATGCAGGCTCTTCTCAACCTTACATCGATGTCACTCGCACCATCGATGATTAATCGAGCGACTCTTGGGTTTTGCATGTCCAAGGATTTTATTGCTCTCAAAATCTTCATTCTCACGGATGCGTCTCTCTCCCCGAGAGACGCCTCTACCAGTATTGCGGCGATCCTAGGCTCTGTTGATGCTAGTTTTGGGAGGCAATCTGCACCGGAGGACCTTACTGAGGCATCTCTGTCCTCCAGTGCCCACGCAATCAAATCCCATCCAACAGCCCCACCTCGCTCAGTGATTACCTTGAGCAATTTTGCCGATCTTCTTCTCAAATCAACGTCCTCATCCTTCAACAATGACTCGATGTGTTGACATCCTGACTCGACCCATTCTTTTGATATGGCTTTGAGGACTTTGAAAGCACGATCTCTTTGTTTCTTTGAGGTGTTTCTCAACAGTGTTTCCATGTCCAATTCAGAGGAAGAGGGGAAGATAGGCGCTATTCTCTCAAGAGTTTCCCAAGCCAAGTCAGAGACAACAGGATCAGGGTCATCCAACCTCACAACTAACTGATACATCAGATTCTCTGACCTTCGCAGCATCATCCTAGGAAGTCCGAGAATTGCAGAAATCCGTAGTCTTGGGTCATCCTCATCAATTGCCTCAGAAATGGCGTCATGTGCTAGGTCTAGTTCCTCTTCTCTAACCCTGTGTAGGGCTATTATCGCATCTTGTTTGGTGGCAAAACCACCACCTTCTCCGAGCGGGATCTCTGCTGCTTCGATCTCAGAGGTCGCGAGTGGAATGATCATTTCCAATGGTAAAACTGCCCATTTTCCCAGCTCAGGGGTAAGTGGGCCAAGGTTCCTCCCCCCACTCGCCTTGGGCCTTGACAGGGGCAAACCTGTCCGAGGATCGCGGGCGATGTACCTTGACACGGCGGCGCGGAGATGTTGGGAGGATTCAAACCCAGCGGCTTTTTGTTCGGCCCTATTGGATTACCTGATTCCTCTTGCTTTAGCCTCTGACAGTAGCAAGGCAGGCAACACAAACAATGCCAAGATCAGCGAAAGGGCCACCGAGGCAGCGCTCACGAAGCCGAAATCTTGTATCACTGGGACCGGGGACAACAGCAATACCAAGAAACCGGATGCGGTGGTGAAGGCAGACATCATGAGTGCTGTGCCAGTAATCTTGTAGGCCATTGACATAGCATGAACACGATCAGCGCCCTTGTCCAACTCGTCCTCAAACCTACGCCACATATGAATTGAGTAATCGATCCCGAGGCCAATCGTAAGAGCAGTAATCATGACAGTAAGCACGTTCCAATTGAGTCCAACTAGGGCCATCGTGCCGACAACCCAGATACCCGCCAATGCCACGGGCAAGATGATTACAGCAGATGTGCTAAACCTCCTTGTCATTGCCATTAGAACGAAGAAAGAAGCAACGAGGCTCAAAACAGTGGACTCCAGTTGTGAGACGAAAAGCCCGTCCAGAACCGATTCAATAACGATTATTTCTCCTGTGAGGTAGGTGATGCAACCACATCTGCCATCTGATTCGAGCCAACTAGCGTGTTCCTGGAATCCATCAGCAATCGAATCAGTGTCCTCGCTGGACTCTGCTGTGACGCTGACATCGATCATAAGGTGGCTAATGGTCCCGGTGGAATCGTCAAACGCAACAACTCTTGAGATCCTGTCCGCCCAAGTATGCCCTCTGAGAGGGTCCCCCAGCGTCAAGTCCTCTGACAACAGAGACAACGCTGTTGTCAAGTCCCCCTCTTGGTGACTCGAGGAAAGGCCAACCTGTCCGTCGAAGAGTTCGATTCCATACTCAGAGCCCCAGTCTGGGGTTATCTCGAGTTTGTCCCTCAATACCGTGTAGATTCCCTCGTACTGGGGTCGGCTATCTTCTGTATTTTGGGGCCTGATTACGTTCTCATCCAGCACCAGCCTGCTGTGCAACCCAAGCATAGATTGCATGATTGTTTTATCATCTGGGATATTTTCCTTGTCATTGAAATCGATGAGTATAATGGCTGTCTTGACGAATTCCACGTCGTAGTTGTCGTATATTTCATCCCTGGCCTCCATGGACTCCATATCCTCGTCCAAGAAATCTGTAAGTTCGAAACTGGTTTCTAACCTACCAACTGATATGAGGGCGGATGATAAGGTCAAGATGGCGACTATTGCCATTACCTTAGCTAGGCCTTGGTCCATGAAAGCGGATGTCTTTTTTGCGATCTTGGTTGAATTATTGACATTTTGAATCAACTTCCCTGTGGACCTCTCGAAAACAACATGGATAGCACCAACTGTGATAGTAGTGGCCAAAAAGGCGCACACGACCCCTATTGCTAGGGTAGTTCCAAATGCCCTAAGAGGGTCTATCGGTGACAGAGCATTTGATAGGAATGCCGTGACAGTGGTAATGACTGACAATGTGAGTGCTAATCTCAACCCATCAAAAGATTCTACCCAAGCATGAGAGGGCCTCATGCCTCTGGATAGGTTCCTCTCGTATCCCTTTTGCATGTGTATGCCGTAATCTATGCCAAGTCCGAGGATTACAGGTGCTACGGCTATGTCCAAAACTGTGAACTCAGATCCTCCTAGAGCAACGAGTCCGTATGTCCATGACAAGGCGGCTGTGAGTGCGACTAAGGGTGCTGAAACCATTACAGCAGATCTGAAAGCGAGTGCTAGTATACCTACTATCACCAACAGTGAGATAGCCAACAGGCTAGTGAAGTTCGATAGTGTCCCGTCATTTATGTCCTGGCTAACAAGTTCCTCCGAGACCACAGAGTAATCAAGGCTGTTTGCTCCAACTGCGCCCCCATCTGAGAGATATTCCCTCAACTCCAGTGAGAAAGGCATCAATATCTCCTTGGAGTCTCGTGCTGAGGTCTCAATGATCCACATTGTTGAATATGCGCTAGGTGTTGGATCTGCATTGCTTACACCATCTAAATAGTCGCAGAGACCGTCAAATTTCAGGTCACTGCTCACCAACGCCTCTGCCGCGAAACCAGCTGCAGCGGTGATTGATGTCTCCCCCGCAAGGCTCGTGCAATCTTCCCCCTCCTCGATGGCATCAATTACCTCGGTCCATGAAGACATGCTCATCAGATTCTTGCTCGGATCTCGCTCACTGATGATTGTATCAACGGCCAATGCCACATTTATCTGGGACAATATCGTCACCCCTCGCTCTTCTGCCATTGATTGTACTGCCAACGACTCATTGTACATGTCTTGGATTGAGTGCAACAACAGGGGGTTCCCACCCTGCTCGCTGGACTTTACGTTGACGTAGATCCTAGAGGCCTGAGGTGGAAATTCTAATTCAATAGCTTCTATTTGCCTCTCACTTTCGTTGGGGGGTGCGAAATCTGATACCTCAGTCGAAAATTCAGGGAATGGGATCAATTGAGAAACCATGATCAGACTGATGAACACAGATCCCAACAAGATAGAGAGGGCGTGTTTGTCCAGAAGTACAGCCACGCGATTTGTCTCGCTGACTTGCTCCCGCATGATGACCCTAGAACCGCATGAGGTATAATCCCGGCTGCCGCTGAGGCTGCACCTCGGACTGTTTTCAAGAGAAGGTATCAAAACGGAGATGCAAGACGCGGAGCCATGCCCGTTAGACTTCTGGCGAACGACGGTAAAGAACTCAAGCTCCGAATAGAAGGAGAAGGCAATTCAACTCTTCAGATGTTCCGCTCCCGACTGAATGATCATCCCGATGTAGAATACGCCAATTTCTTCACAGGGCACCCAGATCTTGATGATCCTGAGCTGTATCTGAGAGTTAAGGATGGGAAAGACGCATCAAAATTGATATCTGATATATGCAGTTCCATTGTTGATGACTTCTCAAATATGAAGATTTAATCCGCCGGTGATAAATGTGATCGACCGAAAAGAGGTCGAGGCAAGCCTCGGCTTGGATTATTTTTGCGTACCAGGAGAGGGGATTGGAGGCATCCTGAAGACCAGGGTTGATGACTTTCGTGTGAAGGAACAAGCCCGAACACCATCGTTGGATCCAAAGGGAAGGTTCACAGTGATCAGGGCCACGCTTAGGGACTGGGAGACGAATCGATTCATTGGAAGGCTCGCATCTGCATGCAAGATTTCTAGGAACCGCATTTTTTCTTCCGGACTGAAAGATAAGCGCGCCGTGACAACCCAATTGATGGTCGTGGACGCCAAGTCAAAGGTAATTGAGGAGATTGACATCCCAGACACAGAAATCGAAATACTCGGTAGGACACATCAGAAAGTAAGCATGGGGAACCATGACGGAAACAGATTTACTATCACAGTCAGAGGATGCGCGGATGAAAATGGTAGCCCACTTGAAAGCAAAGAAGCAATGTCGAGGGTATTATCGATTAGAGAATCCATGAACGATCTTCTTGGAATCGACGCATTTCCGAACTGGATAGGTCCCCAGAGGTTTGGCTCTACACGACCTGTGACTCCAGAAGTGGGGAGGGGTGTCGTCGAATCTGATTTCCAGGGGGCCGTATCCACATACATAGGCATGAAAGGGATTGAAAGTAGAGAGGACGTGGAAGAATTCAGAAAGTTGTGGAGAGAGACAAAAAATGCAACTGCATGCCTGGAGATTATACCCAAGCACCTTGGATTTGAAAGGTCAATGCTCGAGAGGCTGGAAAAGAGTCCTGATGACTACCTAGGTGCGTTCAAATCACTACCTCAATCGCTCCAAATTCTAATGGTCCACTCATTGCAATCACTGGCCTTCAACCACACACTGAGGGCGAGGTTGACTGGAGGCATGGAGATAACTCGCCCATCAATCGGCGACATAGTCGCTCCAATTTCAGAGAACGGTAGACTCGATACCGGAAAATCCACGATCGTCGGTAAATGGAATCTTGATCGATGCGTAAAGAACGCTCTAAAGGGAAGGATATCTGTCACCGGGCCACTCCCCGGAACGGATGCTACGATTGCCGGAGGCGAAGCTGGTAAATTCGAAGAGCAGGGAATCAAATCAGCTAATCTTGAAGCCGTTGATTGGCACGTTCCTGAGATACCGAGACTCTCTACTAGTGGGACTCGTCGCTCGCTAGCAGTCCCATTCTATGATTTCTCAGTTGAAGAGGCCCCACCGGCACCTGCCGATCTTTCGGTGCGATGGGAAGAAGGCCCCAGGGAGGGTGATAGATGGCACCCAGAGGGGGCATCTCTGAGGTTCAGGTTCCTACTGCCGCCAGGAAGCTATGCAACTGTTATGATGCGAGAATTCATGCGGTCCCCCTTGGACCACTACTGACTCAAAGCCTGCCCATTTCCAAAGCTTCTATTTGGGAGACTAGAGGATCTACTTCACGGACTCTATTTTCAAAACCGTCAACTATTCCCTCACCTTCCCCCAAAACCACGTCGACCTCGATGAACATCATTCCAAAGGCAAGTGGTTTAATTGAGACGTTCTGAACTTCTCCCATGTTTGCTATTGTTGCCGCTATGCCCTCGTAATCCGGTTTCTCATCTTCCGGTTGATCTAGCGTGATCTTGTATTTTACAACTACCTGTCCCATCGAAATCACCTGTGGTAGTCATGGACCCTCAAATGAGCAGTTTGGGCATCGATACTGAACCCCTTGGTCTCTGCACCTCTCGCTGCGCCCTATGGGTTCTCCGCAGAGGGGGCAGGGGAAGGATGTAGATTTGGGTTCAACCAATGGTATTCCCGATGAGCTGCAAATTGATGCTCTCTTGCCCATCTCAGACCACCTAACGGGCTCCGGAGTGACCTCCCCCTTTTATGCTTGACCGATAACAGGCGATCTCCATCGACAACCATATTGAGTAGTTCCACCACGAGTGTCCATGGCAGAAGAAGAAATTGATCTTGTGAATGAGAGTCTCGATCTATCCCTTTTTGTCACTAACGAGGGTGGAATCTGGAGTCTAAGGGACATAGAGAAGGTTAGAGGTTGGAACAATATCGAATACGGCGCAGGGCTATCGGGGAAGAATACTCCTTCAACTGGATTGTCGATGAATAGAGCTTACATCCCACCCGGAGGAGTCGCGAAAGCGCATATTCACGTTGACTTCGATGTGATGATTTACCTGTTGAAAGGAAGCGTCAGACACGAATATGGCCCTGGTTGCAGAAAGTCGGTGGTCCATAGTACCGGGGACATGTTCTACATAGAGCCAGGGCTGCCGCATGAAGTTTTCAATTGCTCAGAAACCGACTGGGTGCATGCTATAGTTGCTAGGTCTGATGCATCTGAATGGCAAAACATAGAGCCCTATGACAGAGATTCTGAATAGGTTTTCCAACAATCAACAAACTCAAAAGTACTCCTTCGTTGGATTAGTAAGGTCCAGATGAGAGTGGAAGGGGAAATAAAACTAGCATTCGATGATGTGATGATTCGTCCGAAGAGAAGTACCCTAGTTTCTAGGTCAGATGTCTCCCTGATCAGAGATTTCTCTTTCAAACACACTGATAGAAAATGGTCAGGCATTCCGGTGGCCGCTGCTAACATGGACACGACAGGAGTTTTTTCTGTTGCAAGCGTACTTCAGGACCATGGTATGCTTACATGTTTACAGAAATTCTACTCCGTGAAGGAGTTGGAACAAGCTTGGAGGCAAGGAGTGAGCCCGAACAACGTGGCAATTACCTGTGGATCCACAGAGGAGTCCTTGCAACTCCTAAAGAGGAAGATGGCAACCAACCTAGACCTTCAAATGATTTGCATTGATGTGGCCAATGGCTACAGGGAGGTCTTCTTGGATTTCGTTAAGGTGGTGAGAAAGGACTTCCCAGATAAGATAATCATTGCCGGAAATGTCGCCACGAACGAAATGACCGAGGCCTTGATCTTGGCTGGCGCTGATGTAGTAAAGGTAGGAATAGGGCCCGGCTCTGTATGCACCACAAGGAAGGTTGCTGGTGTGGGATACCCCCAATTATCCGCGATAGCCGAGTGTGCGGACGCTGCTCATGGTCTCGGAGGACATGTCATGGCCGATGGTGGTTGTAACTCACCCGGCGATATTTCCAAGGCATTCGCCGCAGGGGCGGACTTCGTTATGTTGGGAGGATTGTTTGCAGGCCATGACGAGTCTGGAGGGGAATTGATGGAGGCAAATGATGGCAGACTCTTCAAATCGTTCCATGGGATGTCTTCCTCAACAGCAATGGAGCGACACTATGGCGAAATTGCGAGGCATAGGGCTCCAGAGGGGAAAGCTGTGAAAGTTCCATACCGAGGAAGTCTTTCAACAACAGTGCAATCAATATTGGGCGGGGTCAGATCCAGCTGCTCCTATGTGGGGGCTAGGAGGATCAAAGATCTACCAAAATGCACGACCTTCATCAGAGTCACGCAGACAACGAACGAGGTTTACAGGGGTCTGGAAATGGATGAGTGACTCAAACGTCTAGGATGACCTTCGCCCGATAGCCGGATTTCCCTCCGGCTACCGATGGGATGCTACTCAACTCCAATTCGTGAAAAGTCACCGCTTTGATCTCGATTACTGGTTCGACTGGCACAGACGAAGAAACAGTTCCTTCTGACCACAACTTGTCTTCTTCGTACCGAACAGAGTGAATGTGGATCACAGCGGATTTTGACTCAGCGACCCAGTTTATCTCCTCCAACCACGCTACTAGATCTCTATCTATTCTCTCTGACTTATCGATCACTATTGTGATTTTTTCCCCAGTGGAATGTGGCAGGTGCTCATCAGGTTCAAAACCAAGTCGTATACATTGTAGGGCGACTGAGGAAACGATGAACAACCCCGGAATTGTTGGTGACTCGGCAACAAACCCAATGTCAGCAGTAGTCGGGGTCACTTGCCATTTACTGGAAGTCATTTGATTGCCCATCCTAGAATCGACGAGTTAGTCGAATTGGTTGCAGAGCTGACCTTGGCCAGGGAAAGAGAGAGGATTCAGAGGGTTCGTGTTGTATTTATTCTCACATTTGTTCGAATACCCATCTGCATCAGAGTCGATTGTTGCGTCCGAGGGATCGTAAGGATCGAGCCCGAAGTAATACTCCCAACCGCTCCACATCGAGTCACCGTCCTGGTCTTGATGATACACTTCACTTCCATCGAGCCATAGGTCTCCATCGGTGTCGTTGAGGATTGGATGCGTCCCGTTTTGATATTCCTCATAGTTGGTGTAATTACCGAGGTCATTGTAGAAGATGGCGCCGTCTATGGACGAAGGGTCAATGTGGCATGCAGAATTCTGGGGGTCGTTCCATCCAGGGCAATATTTGTTCATTAGGTGGATTACATTCAGACCATCTGAATCCAAGTCTTCGGAGCCATCATCGATCCCATCCCCGTCTGAATCGACCATCTTTGGATCTAAGGGGCCTCGCTCAGTGACCGAGAGTGTTATGTTCCCATAGGTCACGGCGAATTCATTGTAGGTGACCTCCCAGCCGTCTGGTAGGAGATCACCATCCGTGTCGACCTTGACTGGGTTCGTATCCCACCTTGACGGAATCTCCATGAGGTTGGTCAAGGAATCATTGTCAGCATCAAAGGACGAGTCGGGGAGACTGCCGAAACTTGGGTCTAGGGCCCACCTTCCACTGTCTGGTATCGTGAAGCCAGTAAGGTTCAGCTCTGAAAAGGAGTAACTGGGGTTCAATACACCGTCTCCATCAGGATCACCAGAAGAAGAAAATCCCTGTAGGTAGTTGTCCCAAATCCACCCGCCAGCCCCCCTCCCGCATTCAATCATGGATGTGCATCCTGGCGGTAGCCAGTTATCTGGGGCTATCCAGAGGCTGTGACTAATAGTGTCGTCCTCTACGGATGTGATTTGCATTTCCCATCCGTCTGGTTGCAGGTCACCGTCTGTATCCGGATCGAGAGGATTGGTTGGTAATTGCCATGGCCTAGGGATGTTTAGGACCTCGAACCCGTCCTTAAGATCGTCGTCGTCGCTGTCTATGTCTGATGCGTTCGTGACGTATTGATCCTCCCCTGCGATTACCTCCTCCCTATCGTCGAGTCCATCGTTATCGGTGTCCATTCTGGAGGCGTTAGTGAAGTAAGTGGAGCCATTCCATTGAAATCCGTCCATGGCCTCTGTGAAATCCTCTATTCCGTCGCTGTCAGTATCCCTATCCGTAGCATTCGTGTATGTGACATAGTACTCCACGGAGTCGGATAGCCCATCAGAGTCTGAGTCGAAAACGCCTGGATCGCTTCGAACCTTTATGTCCCGAGCAGTGCCATCTACGATTCTGATTGTCCAGCCAATTACCTCAATGCCATCGATCAGTCCATCGCCGTCGGTGTCAGGGTTCATTGGATTGGTTGACCTGCCATCTACGATTCCGTCCTTGTTTAGGTCCCTCGCCTCATATTCGTCCAAATTGGTGAGTCTCTCATGACTCTCAACAATGGTCATCAGTGACTGACTTCTTCGTTCTACCTCGTCACCCACCTCTATCTGGATGTCGTACACATAGCCGTCTTGGTGTGCCTTCAATGGCACGTTAATGTAGGCAAGGTCTTGCACAGTTCTAATCCACATCAGTGTCTGATTTTTCTGTACGAAATCACCAATTTCGATTGATATGGACTGAACCGTAGAAACTCCGACGAGCTCTTTGTAGTATACTGACCCATCGCCGTCGGCATCGAATCCATCCATGTCTGGATCTTCGATTCCGTTCATGCCGTCCCTTGGGTTGATGCCATTGAGATGTTCCCACCCGTCTGGCATTTGATCTCCATCAGTGTCGCTTGAGGATGGGCTGGTGAAATTGGTTGCCCCCCATGTGTAGGCGACCTCATATTCTTGCAGGTTATTGAGGCCATCTTGATCGGGGTCGCCGAATGCGTCTGTCGCGCTGAGGGGGTCGAGTGTATCATCATAGCAGTACTCAAATCCATCCGGCATGCCGTCTCCGTCGGTGTCCCAGTCGCTGGGACCGTTGAACTTCCCATCTCCATCCATGTCCTCTGTAAACCATGTCATGTCATCTGAGTCCAGCATCATCGAAGTGTAAGGCGCATCTTTCGTCACAACGGAAAACGTGTACCTGCCACAATGAACATCCAAGTATTGTATGCCATATGCGACCTCAACTCGATCTGGTATCAGATCGTTGTCACTGTCATCAGAAAGAGGGTTGGTGGAATACGATTCCTCGATGTAGTTGGGCAGTGTGTCTCCTCCAGAAGCTTCGAGATCGAGTACGGCATCACAGGAGTGCTCCCCGAACGGGCCCATCGCGAGATCCTGCCAATCCGCCAATCCTATGGCTTGTTGAATTTCAGCCTCTTTCGTAGGGGTCAATAGCGGGCAGTCCCAATTTGGGCTGAGGGGATCTAGCAGCGTGAATGGTTCCGAACCCGACGCGGTAACCTCGATTGAGTACATGGACTCCCAGAGGTCGTTTAGGCCGTCCCCATCAGTGTCACTGACACTCGGATTGGTTCCAATCGCGGCTTCTTCGATGTTTGTCAGCCCATCCCTATCCGGATCTCCGTTGGGGCCATTGTCTGGGTCTGGGAATGTTTCATTTTGTTCACCTCCATCTGCCCCGGGGTCGGGGTTGTCAAAATCAATCTCTGTGATTTGGGCCTCTCCGCTGTCTAATGGATCTAGGCCATTGTCTATTTCCCAACCGTCGTCCAGCCCGTCTCCATCCGTGTCGGCCAACTGCCAGTTTGTGCCATAGAGGGTTTGCTCCATTCTGTCTGGAATTCCATCGTCGTCGTAGTCCTGGCCTGTAATCTGTGTTTCAGACTCGTCGAGGAATATGTCGTCTGCAGCAGGCTCGTAGTATCCCACGGATTGGCTTGTGCTTAGCATGGCATCAACAACCGTGTAGAGGCCTGCGAGGCACAACGTAGCGACAATTGCTGCGATGGCATATTGGTTGTGATTCAGTTGCATTCTAGCCACCCCCCGCGTTGAGGCTACTGTTATTGCGTTGTGCCCCGGATATAACCGTTGGGCGTAGCAGTGCGGATTGGTCTCACCGTGTCATATCGAATCTTATCGATGTGGTGTCATCTATGATTTCCCACTCAGGATAGATATTTTTGCCCATTCCCCGGTGCATGCACCCCATCAACAGCCCGGCTACCATACATGGATTAGCATCGCTTTTCACAGCAAATGATAGACTATCCTGAGAGGCCAGAATATGTTCTATTTTTCCGAAGCCCCACCTTGAAAGATACTGAGAACCAACTTGTTCCCATGATTGTTCGTTCTCGATGAACACCAATTCACCTGATTCCACAAATGCTGTCGATACTGCAGTGCACATGCTCTTTTCCCATGTGGTCTTGTCCTGACTATCGGCAATAGATGCGAGAGAGGTAGATGCTCGTTCCCAATGATCAAAAAGTCGGATTGGGACTGAGCAATAATTCTGACCAAAGCGCCGGATGCCCCCCTTCTTTCCAAATTCCAATCCATCGATAGACAGCGGTGTAAGATTGCCCTTGGGTTTGTAATTGTCAATTCGTAAGGGTGGAAATGTATCACTGTGGGCCCTCTCTTTGATCTGAATGCTCACAAACGCTGTAAACTGGCTCTGGCTTTCTACACCGACTCTTATTGGCTTCCCGATTGCGAATTCGAGAGCCGCTGCGAGGTTCCCCGCTGCAATGGGCGTGGGGACTGTTGTCTCAATGACGTACTTGCTTACTGATCCATCCAGGATAATCGAAGCATTGTAATGGCCCCCGTCCCTCCATAATCTACCAAAACCCTTCCATTTTTCCGGGTCAGATCCCTTCCACATGAACGAGGATTGCTCGAGGGTTTCCCGCCATTCGTCCGAAGCCGCAAAGCGAAGTGTCCTCAAGACCTCTGGACCAAGGTGAGTTGCCATCTTATCCGCTAAGCAAACCAAAAACTCTGAATTCATGATAATTACCGGGGAGTTTCCTCGTTCTGAGTCTAAGATGGATCCGTTGTGTGTGGATCTAAACCGATCCTCACCTCGCAACCGTCGATTTGGGAACAGTTTCCAGAGGAGGTTCATCAACGGGACCTCACGAACCTGTCTATACGGTCAAATGCCTCGTTGAGGAGATCCTCGGGGGCTAATGCCACGAGACGAAAGTGGCCCGATCCGTATCGAGGGGAGAATCCAGATCCATGTACCACAAGTACATGTTCCTCGTGAAGTAAATCCAACACGAATTTCTTGTCAGAACCGTACTTCGAAGGGTTGTCTATTTTCGGAAACAAATAGAATGCTCCTCCGGGCTTATTGCAACTCAGCCCCTCTATTCCTTCTATTCTATTCATACACAAGTCAACCCTTCTCTCGATGGTTCTAAGTCGCTCCTTCAGCCAGAGGCGATCGTGGTTCAGCCCAGCCAAATAGCCATATTGAGCGGGTGTGGAGGCGCACAACCGACTCCTGAGGATTCTCTCGGCGCCATCTCGTGGAGCCTGAAGTGTACTTTTTGGGTCGAAGAATGCCATGTATCCTATTCTCCAACCCGGAGCGAAGTGGACTTTGGATACTCCATTCAGGGTCACAACAGGAACCTCATCTGATAGAGATGCTACTGACCTCTGATCTCCGGAGAAGTCGAGCGCATCATAGATCTCGTCTGCTATAATTGTGCAGTTTGGCCAGTCTTTCGCGATGCTCAAGACCTCCATGATGGTAGAGGGCTTAGCTACATTGCCAGTGGGGTTGTTGGGGTTCACAATTACAATAAATTTGACGGTATCGTTCATTTTTCTGCGGATGTCATCCGTATCTATGTCCCAGCCCTGATCTGAGTCGAGGGCGTACTCGACGGTCTTGGCACCGTACATCTGGGGGTATGCCATGTATGGGGGGTAATGCGGGCCAGGGGCTAGGATGGTATCGCCCTGCTCAAGGAATGCTGCAAACAACACTTGCAGCGCCTCTGTGACTCCGTGCGTGACATAGACGTCATCAGATCTGCAGTCCCAGCCCTTTGATCGTTCATCCTTGGCGATCGCCTCCCTTAGGTCCTCTATTCCGTATGATGGGCCGTATCCGTTGTCTTGCCTTTCTAGTGCCTTCTTGAAGGCCTCCACCATGTGGCTGGGCGTGGGAAGACCGGGGTATGATAGGGGATCTCCTATGTTTAATTTGATCAGATTGTGGCCCTTTCTCTCTAGTTCTATCGCTGGAACCACAACGTCTCTGATAGCATACTCGATCGAAGAGGCCCTCCTGGATGCGGGGATGCCGTTCATGATGTTCGGTTGGATAGCAGGCTCATGAAGGCGCCGATTTCAGACGCCGAGTTCTGATCTTGCAATCTCCATCGCAGCTTCTACCCCTTCAGAGTAGCTACCGCTGGCTTGTGCCATCGTTGGTCTTCCGCCTCCGCTTCCCTTGATTTCGGGGGCCATAGCCTCTACAATCTTGGAAGCGTTGTGACGTTGTGAGGCTACGGAATTCTCGGTTATTGCGACTACTATTTTTGCGCCCCCTGTTTTGCTTGTCAGGACTGCGACGGTTGGGTCATCAGGATTCCGTGTTAGTTCGCCGAGAGTGGACATTAGATCCTTGAAATCCCCCTCCATCTCCATCAAAGCGTATCTTATTCCATCTTTCCTGATGGTTGAAGACCCGCCTTCTGTCTTCACCCTGGTTATCTCGGCCCGGAGGTTCTCTATGGCCTTCCTCTGCTCCTTCCACTCGTTGAAGAATCGCTCCACTGCTTCCGGCAAGTCCTCTGGTTGTACGCCCAATACACTCGCAGAGGCACTCAACAATTCGGACTGTCGACGCGAGTGTTCCCTCGCAGCGTCACCTGCCATGATCACCAGACGCTCTACCCCGTCTTGGACTTGACTGGAGCGGACGATCTTAATTTCTCCGATTTCAAGGGTGTTTGGCACGTGGGTGCCTCCACAGGCTTGAATGTCATGTCCTTCGACTTCAACCACCCTTATCTGTTCATGCTTGGGGGGTCCACCCTGATATATCGAGAACCCATATTCTTTGTCAGCTTCTGCTCGATCGAGTACGGTTGTCAGGATTCGCCGGTTATCTGTCACGATGGTGTTCGCATGGTCCTCGATCTCATCCAATTGATCGCGAGTTAGTCGATTGAAGTGAGTGATGTCGAGCCTGGCTAAATCTTCGCTTTTGTAGGACCCAGCTTGCCAGATGTGTGATCCGAGGATTTTCCTTGCTGAACCCCCTACGATGTGTACCGATGTATGGTGTTGAGAGATTTGATTTCTACGTGATTGGTTGATTTTACCAGTTATCGACCCTAGTGCCAATGGTCTGTCCACTGTGTGGGTGATGACGCCCTCATGGATGCCGACATGCAGAACATGCGCGTTCCCCAAATTGCCCTGATCGCATAACTGGCCTCCACTTTCAGGATAGAATCCGGTTTTATCAAGTATGACAGACCATGCGGTTTCAGAGGAGTCGGCTTGATCGCTGACGGATTCGCAACGTATGACCTTGGCACTGAATTGGAGTGATGATTGGTCTTTGTCGAAAAGTCGCTCTGTAGGTTTGAGCAGCGAATATGTGTTGTTCGAGTCGATTTTCTTCTGGATCGCCGCATGTTTTGTCCTTGCGGCATTTCTGGCCGCCATCTCGGCGGAAAAACCTACTCTGATGCTGAGGTTTCTCCAACCTGCAGATTTGGCTATCGTTAGGGCCATGCCAGGTTGGATTCCTCTCTCTTCAGCCAATCTGAATAGGATGTTGTCATCAATTGATCTTGCTCCCTTCGGAGTGTGTGCCAACGCTGTGCGGACAGCGGATTCCCCCCTTCTGAGCATCGAGTGATACTTCTTCTCTTCTGATTCCAAGATCGAGATTATGACCTCCTGATCAGAGATCAAATTCGCCATGTTGGCCCTCATATGACGACTGCCCAATTCTGACAGGGATTCCGAGATTCCCAATTCAGATTTCATCCTGCAGACCCTTCTGGCCAACATCCTAGGCAAGTACCCTGCCTTAGAATTGCTCGGAACCAAGCCGTCGCCCAACATCGAGCAAATCGCTTGTAGGTGGTCTGGTATCGCGTAAATAAGGGCCAGAGGCTCAGTTATCTTCTTGAGGTCTGAGACCGATATCTGAAATTCCTTTGTGGAAATTTTTTCAGCGAGCGAAACATATAGCTCCTCTGCGTCTGTACCCACATCTATGTTGAGTATCCCAGCAAGTTTTGACAGCTCGCCCAGCAGGTGGTCCGTCTCGTATGGAAGGTCGAGGGCGCTAACTTTTTCCTCGAACTTTGTTAATTCCTTTAGTTCTGATACAGATTCAGGGTAAACAGCTTCGTAGATCGTCGGACTACCAGCGGCAGCCCAGCAGAACCTCTCCAGTCCATACCCAGTGTCAATGATTTTCTGATCCATCTTTTTGTACCTCAGTCCTTTGATAACAACGTCCCCATCTTCGTGCTCCTCCAAGTCCATGAATACCAGTGTGGCGAGTTCCAAGCCACCGACAATCACCTCAAGTGCTGCTCCGGCGTTGCCACCTCCAGACCATGGGTTTTCCACATAGGTGACATCCTTTGGATCAACTCCGAAAGACTCAATCATGAGTTCATCACACAGCCTTACACAGGCATCTATCCAGTAGTGATATTCACCTTCCGCCTCCCGGTTAAACGCATGATGGGCCATCATCTCGAATGTCGTGAGGTGCCGGCCGCTGCGGCCAACGGCTGCTACATCGGTTAATCTGATGCAAGGTTGGCTAATTGCCAACGGGTTGGCAGGAGGGGGGGCCTTCCCAGATGTCACGTGGGGCTGGAAATTCGCGATGCTCGCGATCGTCAGGTGAATGTCATCCCTCCACCTTGCTACAACAGGGTAGGGCTCTACCCTCGGGTGCCCCTTGGCCTCGAAGAACGAGAGGAATGCCTCTCTCATCTTGTCCTTCAGCTCGCTCCCCCTTTCCTCAAAGCCGGAGATTATTGGAGTTCCAATGAATGTGTAGGGGTCTTGGTGAGTATCGCCTGATGTGGTTCTTGATGGGTCTCTGGTCCAAAATCTCAGCCCATTGACCTCGCACTCAGCGAGCCTGAAGCCGGCCTCGGCCCAGTAAGGAATGTCAATCTCACCAAACTCCACACCACGTGCTGCAATGCTCTGCACTTCAAAGCATTTCGGAAATATCTGAACTACAAGTCGTTTAGCATCTCTCGGCCGATGATCATGCGTTGTATCTGGCTGCTTCCCTCGTAGATCTGTAGAACTTTTGCACCCCTCATCAGCCTCGCCACAGGGTACTCCTCGGAATATCCATAACCACCAAAAATCTGAACTGCGTCGGTTGTCACTTCCATGCATGTGTCTGCAGAGAATCTCTTGGCGTGAGCTGCACTTTCCGTGTTCCTGATGCCATTGTCAGCTTCCCATGCAGATTTTAGACATAACAAGCGGCTAGCCTCTATCTTCGTCTTCATGTCGGCAAGCATGAATTGGATTGCCTGATGCTGATGCAATTTTTTTCCAAAGGACATTCTCTCGTTTGAGTAGTAGAGGGCGTGCTCATACGCTGCCCTGGAGACACCTACGGCTTGGGCAGCCACTACTGGTCTGGAGTAGTCGAAGGCCTTCATGGCGTTCATCCACCCATTGCCTTCAACGCCTCCGACAAGATTCTCAACAGGGACCATGACATCGGTGAATGTGATGCCTCGGGTATCTGAGGCTCTTTGTCCCATATTCGTTTCTTTTTTCCCAAGTTCTACGCCATCCCATTTCGACTCGACTATGAAGGCACTCATCCCCCTGTATCCCTTGTCCCTATCTGTGTATGCTAGTACGAAGAACCACTCTGCTTGACCGGCTCCAGTAATCCACATCTTGCTCCCGTTGAGAATGTAGTGGTCATCCTTGAGAACTGCGTTCGTCTTGATGGATGATACGTCGCTTCCAGCCCCGGGTTCGGTAACGCAATACGCTGCAATTAGTGGCTTCTCAGCCAACATTCCTAGATATTTTTTCTTCTGTTCTTCAGTTCCACCGGTTATGATTGGCGCCGCTGTGAGGCCATTGGAATACTGTGCAGTTCCAAAGCCCGGATCGCCCCATGACATCTCCTCCGACACAATTGCCTCTTCCAATACCCCCATCCCAGGGCCGCCATACTCCTCAGGGATGTGGAGGTTGGTCAAGCCTAGCTCGTGTGCCTGTTGGATGGCTTGGAGTGGAAATTCGCTTTCATTATCCCACCTCTCAGCATGAGGCCTTACGTTTTCCCGTGCAAAATCCCTTGCGAGTTCGCGTAGCATCTGCTGTTCCTCCGATAGTTCGAATCCAAGCATGCCTATGGGCTAGTGTGGGGTTTCTTAGTGGTTCCCAGTTCCCGTATATAATCTGTAAACCGCTACTAACTCCGCCCGACTAGTTCATCAAGTAATCAACGCTGTCAGAACCATGGGCGCCACTTGGAGGCATCATTTGGCCGAGGATGGCCCCGGCAGGATGAGAATAAAGAAACATGGGAGGATGCTCGCAGACGCAATAATGGTCTCCGAGCCAGACATGCTTGGAGAGGGTGTCGACGATCGGTCGCCCCAACAACTGGTCAACACCGCTGAGCTACCCGGCATTGTTGGTGAGGCCTGGGCCATGGCTGATTGGCACTTCGGATATGGGTTCCCAATCGGCGGAGTTGTCGCAACATCAGTGGATTACGGCGAATCTGGGGGAGGGGTCTCTCCAGGTGGCGTGGGTTTTGACATAAACTGTGGCGTAAGGCTGCTCTCAACTGGTTTGAGTGCGGCTTCAACGGACATCCGCACGATCATCGACAGCCTTCAGAAGTCAGTACCCGCAGGAGCGTCATCGAAGGGAGGGGTCCAACTGAGTTCCACGAATTTAGACGACATCCTGTCTGGTGGTGCTCAAGCGGCGAGCGAAATGGGGCTAGGATCTCATGCGGACCTCGACAGGCTGGAGTCGAGGGGGTTCCTCGAAACCACAGAACGTGCATTGAGTGAACGGGCCCTGAAAAGGGGGGGTAAGTCCCTCGGCACCCTAGGCTCCGGTAATCACTTCCTTGAGGTCCAGGTTGTAGATACAGTGTTAGATTTTCATACCGCAGAGGAGTTTGGGCTGAAAGAGGGCGACCTCACTGTGATGATACATTCTGGCTCGAGGGGTTTGGGGCACCAAGTTTGTAGTGACCACGTTAAGAACATCGAGAGTAATTACAAACAAGTGGGGTCAAGGTGGGTCTCTGAGCGATGGGGTTTTGACATTGCTGACAGGCAACTTGCCTGTGCGCCCATCCACAGCGTTGAGGGCAGAGATTACATCGATGCAATGAACTCCGCGGGGAATTTTGCCTTCGCCAATCGCTCGGCTTTGACCCAACGGGTCGAAGAATCATTCAGAGGGGTGGCGTCTATCGATGCAGATATCAGGGTCACCTATGATGTGAGCCACAACATTGCTAAGTTCGAGACTCATGAAGTACACGGATCAAATTGCAAATGTTGTGTACACAGGAAGGGGGCCACAAGAGCGTTCTCTGGGGGGAATCCGGACCTCGCTGATGATTTCCAAGGGATTGGTCAACCCGTATTGGTCCCGGGTGACATGGGGAGGGCCTCATGGGTTCTAGCCGGTCCCAAGAAGGGGGAGAATGACGCCTTCTCCTCATCGTGCCACGGTGCGGGCAGGAAATTGTCCAGAACAGCAGCTAGGAATACAATAGATCCAGAGGCCTTGGTGAAGGAACTGGAAGACATGGGAATAATTGTCAGGGCCAAGACCCGTTCCTTGCTCTCGGAGGAGGCGCCAGAGGCATACAAGAATGTGGACGACGTGGTGAGACTAACGGAATCCGCGGGCTTGGCGAGGCCTGTGGCCAGACTAAGGCCGCTCGGGGTTATCAAAGGCTGATTATTTTGCCCTATACTCGATTCTCAGGACTTCCTGGTCCTGTAGCACAGTGTCCTCGTAGGTGTCAACTCTCTCGCCGTCCAAAGTCACGACGATCTCATGGTCTTGATCCACCACATAATCTAGGATCTGGTTCTCATTGAATGTCTCGCCCCAAATCAGAAAGAATGATTCCGCCGGGACGTTATATTCCTTGTCCATCTCAACGTGGATCTTGCCTGATGCATCATGGGTGTGGACCCCCCTCATTGAGCAGCCATCGTGGTTGATGCCGGTGTTGGCAGGTATCGTGACCTGTTGACCGTTGACCACAATTTCGATTATGGGGTGATAATGCACGCCAATGTTGCTATGATCGCCCAAGCAGAAGTCTGCAACCTCTTCTGCATTGTCTGGGGTAGGGGGCGGTGCGAATTCGTCATAGATTACTGCACCAACGAGGACGATAGTAAACGCCACCGCACCGTACATTGTTATCCTTGCCGCATCCATGCTACCCGGGAAATATACCCCATATTGAAACCTCCCCACTAATCCCAAGGTCCATGGGCAATACAGATTACTGGAATGAGGCCATCAAGCACATCTACAGGAGGGACCCCCTCCTTTCTCGGATTGTTGAAGCCTACCCTGAGCCAAGACTCAACCCTCATGGAAACGTTGTACGAACCCTCATTAAATCGATTGTAGGTCAACAAATTTCGGTACAGGCTGCCGATGCAACATGGGGAAGGATGGTCGGTCTCTTGGGGAAAGTAGAACCAGGTAGAATCTACGAAAGCGACATAATGAGTCTCCGGGGCTGTGGTCTTTCAATGCGAAAAGCGGAGTACATATCAGGCATAGCCGAGATGTGGAAACGTGGGGCTCTAGATGTGAGTTGGGACGAGTTGAGGGAGTCTGAGGTCAAAGAGAGGCTGCTCCCAATCAGGGGGGTTGGTCCATGGACGGTGGACATGGTCCTGATTTTCTCGCTCGGGTTTCAGGACGTGCTACCACTCGGGGATGTCGGCCTCCTCAGGGCTGTTGAAAACCACTATTCGAGCGGAAAGAAACTCACGTTGGAGGAGGTCCGGAGAATAGCCGATCCTTGGAGGCCTTATCGGACAGTTGCCACTTGGTACCTATGGAGGACTATCGACGCTGAACCGGTGAACTACTGATCACATGGAGTAGCCGCGGGGTATTCCCTCTACCCCCGTTGGCCTGAGTGCTTGATCCGAGCCGTCCGACTCCTCCATGATAACGGTCAACAGTGTGTGTACCAGCTTACGCAGATCCTCTACCTCTTTCTTCAATTCTACAACTTCTTCCATCCCAATCCCATCTGGAACGAACCCGTTCCGCTAATCAAATCGGCACTTCTAGGCTATAAACAAGCCCGTGGTTCAGGAATCAAGATAGCAATTTGAGGCATTTTCCCGATTATGCGGGACCGAGTGACTTAGTCCTCGTAATCCTCTTCGTAATCCTCTTCGTAGTCTTCGTATTCATCGTCATCGTAATAGTCATCATCTCTGTTGTTAGACGCCGTTCTGACCATGTAGGCCCCAACCGCGAGTGTGATGGCCGCAACGAATGCTATAACGGTCCAAACCAACATTGAATCTCCGGAAGAAACAGACTCAACGTCGGCTGATGAGACGATCAGCCCATCTACTGGGTATGCAAGGTTTTCGAAATCCCCTGAGTCAATGACGTAAAGCACTGGAACCCCGGGCAGACTTGGTTCGTAAACAAACTCAACGACGACACTGGTGACGCTCGCCCCCAGAGTGACCTCTACATTATCTGCAGGGGGGGATTGGGCCCACTCGTCCCCACCCTTGCTCTCCCAGAGGGACAAAGAGAGGGTCCCTTCTCTCTTGCCGAGATTGGACCAGAATGTCTTCATCGTTACTCTCTGACCGGGTAGTGGCTTGTCAGTCGGGTCGAACACGGTATTCGTCAGAGTAGGCAAGAACTCCATGATTCTAATGTCGACCCTCTTTGGGAGTGCTTCGCTGCCGAGCCCGTTCACAGGATTTCCCGCTCTGTCCGTGGAGACGACCCAGAACTCTGCAAAGTCGCCATCTATCAGTTGGGTCGTGAGGGACTGAGTCATATCCAACTCTCCTTGGTATATGTCGAACTGGACTTGGTCAGCGATCAAGGGCAGAGAGCCAAAACTGACCGGGCTAATCACGCTTCCACCTCTCTTGAAGACCCACGCGACTTGTATGTCTCCAGTCTGCATGCCCACCGCATCATTGATCTGTAGCGTCACCTTGACCCTGTTCATCAGATCGGACTCCTCGACTGACAGCGAGCTATCGGGATAGGCGGTCTGGTCAAACAGAATCGTGGGTGCAGCAGAATCCACTGTTATGGAGATGTCATTATTTTCATGAGAACCGCTTGAGCCAGGCGGGTCAATTACCGTTGTGACTATTTCCATTACGGGGTAAACTGGTGGTCTATCTGGGAGGGATAACTCGACGTCCCATGCACCAGCCTCGCCTACAGTCGAGGAGTCGCTAACGCGAGTTGAGCCATAGATGAAGTGAACCTCGACCATCATGCCCATCGGGTCCATGGTGAATGGGGCACCTGATCCAGAGTGTACAAGAGTTCCATTCACCTTGAAAGAGTCCCCCTTCATCAGGTAAATTCCAGTATCATCGCTCTCTCCTATTGGGAGGGTTAGGTCCTGTGCAGAAGTAGGGATGGCCTCCAACTGATTGTCGAGTTCCCATGAGAGGGTGGTCAACAGCGAGGATTCTGCTATGACTTGAAGGTCGTCAGTAATTCTGACTCTCGGGCTACACTGCGATTCTCCTGGGGACCACGGGAAGTCCCAGTCCAATGCAAAGTCCATCTGAATCTCCAGTATCGATTCTGACTGTTGTGGGATGGCCCTCGCCTCAATCAGATCCACGTGGGAGTCTGATGGGGAGGAAAGTATCATTTCCGCTGGGTTCCAATGCATCTTTCCAAGGCCTGTTGGCCCATCGTCGCAGAGCATGACATCGATTCCATCAAGCGTCATTATCCCATTAGGCTCATCGATCAGCATCTTGAAGGTGTGCAATGTACCGGGCAAGAGATAGCCCTCCACCCTGTCAAGTGAGTATCCTGAGGTAATTATCTGCGTCTCGATGTCTTCTGCCACCAGTAGGGTTGCCCATGCCTCCTCAGCTCCCGGTCCACCTCCTGTACCACCAGACTGGTATGTTCTTCCTGACCAATCTGTGCCTTCGATGTACATGTAGACCGGGCTATTGAACGGCACACCCGTCAGGTCGATATCGTTGAAGTTCAATTGTTCCTCCCCTGAGAAACCTATGGAGAGTGGCATGGTCATGGAGCTATATTCTGATGGTTCGGGTATTCCATCCATGTTGGCGTCATCCATGACTGCGCGCCAATATCGAAGCGTCGCATTTGATGCCCTGGCATCGGAATCAGACACCGTGACATAGACGGACAATGGCATGTCAGGGCTCACAATCTTCCCGGCCGCATTCTGGAAACCGAGTGGCGTGAGGATTTGAATTGGGCCTGCCACGGGGGGTTCGGAATCCACTACTGCATTGATGACAGGCGGATTGACAGTCAAATCCTCTCCACCCATTGCTTGCCCGATTGGACCTACTCTGTCGATGATGGGTGTAAGGGAAATCGAGTTGATCCCACTTGGGATGGTGACCTGTCCATGGAATACCCCGTTTTCATCTGAGGTTAACGGTAACATCGTCCCAGACAGGTTTACAGATACACCGAAATCCTGCGAATCTGGCCTGAGATCGGGGGATCCCTCGAACCTAACGGCCCCCTCAATGAGGAGATTGTTGCCAGGATCCACTGGGAATGGGTACATTGACGAAAATTGGTCTGATACCAGGTTCCCCAAATGATTTGTGACCGAAAATGAGTCTATCTCAAGGTCATTCTCATACGCAGACCTCCCTCCAACACCGCTTGACGACTCGGCACTCCATCGAACGTCGCCATTGGAGTCTATTGCACTGGAGGTCCAGGATATTGTCGATACGTCGTCAGGCCCCCATGAAGCTGCAAGCGACCAGTTGACCCTCAATGTCTCCCTACCGTCAGGGTAGCTGACAACCTGAACCGCAGACTCCTCTGGAACAATCGCTATGCCAGGAAGGCCGTCGCCAGATTCCTGGAATACCGTGGAGGTCGTATCCGCCCAATCTCCGTCATTGGATGTCGCGGTGTATATCGCTAGACCACCTTCTGTCTGGCCCGTCAACCGAATAGAGGATATGTGTCTGATGTCATACAGATGACTGTGCTCTGTGGTCAAAACGAAGTTGTCTGCCCGTGGGACAAAGGAGTTTGGCGGGTTGAATGGGTAATTTGTCGTGATATAGTCATAGTAAGCGCCACCGCCGATAGAAAGCATCCCTCCATTGGAAGTAACCTTGACCGGAACGTCGGTGTTCGAAGAGTTCGATTGGATTTCTGATATCGAATCCGTCACGACGTCCTGAAGGGCTGAGACGTTCTCCTCGAGGTAATACGATAATCCGAAAGTGGATATCGAAACGGTCTGGCTTTGACCTGATGAAACTTCGAAGGTGACTTCTTTCCACTCCCGCCCGCTTTCAGCATCGGTGATCGTGGGTTGCAAAGCATTGGCCGCTGATATCATCTGACCAGTGAGGTGTATGAAATCGGGGCCAACGTTTGAAGTTCCAGTTGTTTTCGACGCTGAGCCGATAGATACAGTCACCGGGGAATCTAGTGAGTCGGACCCCACCGGAGAAATAGCGATGAATCCTGCTGCAAGCCAAGAGGTTGAATCCACGCTTGGGTCCGTGGATGAGCCCCCTGGAATGAGGGCGGAGATGGTCGAAGATGCGGACGGGTTCAATGACAATGTCGTACTTCTCTGTTGAGAATTGCCGTAGAGAAGCGACTGCCATCCGAGGTGGCCATAACTTGATCCGAACGGGAATGACCAATCATCATCGCCGTCCGACCCCAGGTCAACGGTCGGTTCCCGGGCAGGCTCCGCGAACTTTGCGGAGATGTTGAGTTGATTTATGCTACCAGTAGGCGACAATGAAATCGAAGCTTGGTAACCAGGTTGAGACCATGGGAACTCGACAATCCCCCCGGTTGTGGATTGCGGGCCAATTACTCCTCCGTTCGCGTCTTTGAATGTGACTGAGACGCCAGAGTAGTCCCCTGTGACTGAGACTGCCTTTATCGGTCTGGAAGATGTGAGGAAATCCGAGCTTATGCTTCCTGCTATTCCCGAGGTGACTATTTCTCCGTTTTCGACGACTACGCTTGGGCTGAAATCCCAGCCATTACCCTCCCCCGAAGCTGCGGAAAGCGTCCTAAATCCATCTATCCTTAGTGACTTTATGGCAGGAGTCAGGCTAGAATTTGTTGTCTCAAGGTGCAGTTGGATGCTAATCAAAGGGTTCTCGCTATGGTCCAGACCTGCCAGAGACAAAGGCAGGGATCTCATTCGATAACCGTCGATCGGGGTCATTGTGCCCGAGTCGATGATGGTAGCAAGTACTCTGGTTTCATCTGGTATCTCCGCATCGACGTCAACATACCCTAGATTGAATGAATCATGACTCGATATGTCCACTGATGGGCTCAACCATGAGCCATTCGAGCTGTAGTTGGGAATTAGGATTCCAAAGTCGTCGAGGTAGAAGCCCTCGAAATCATCGTTCCCCCATGTCGAGCTTTGACAGCAAGTGTCCGATCTGAACCAGAATCTAAAGGTCATCGAGTCGCCTCCCCACTGATCCAGTGGGGCTTCTCTCATCGACATGGTATCGAGTCCACAATCATCGTTAATCCATACCTCATTGTTCCCGAATGGGTTATTCCATGTTGATGACTTCGTCCCATCGTACCAACCTGGAATGGAGGGCTGGAAATATTGCCAACCTCCATTGTTCACCTTGTATTGTAGTACTGCCCCGTCGCCGTCGAAAGAATCCATGCATGCCCACTTTGCAAACTGCAGGGTCGCGCCAGAGGGCGGTATGTCATATTGGGGGGATTGGAGGTATCCGTTCCAATTATCCGAGTATTCTCCTGTGAGGCCCGTGCCATACAGATAAGGGAAGCTCTTGGGTTCGGAAAGCGTCAAGGATGAGCCCGGGAATCCATAATCCCATGTCGTGGCGCCCGTGCTGCCCGAGTGGCTCCACCCGCTGGCATGGTCGGTCAATGGCGGTGTTGCGAAAGAGTTCTCGAAACCCATGGTCTGATCCACCCTGCCCCCAAATCTCTGTATGTGGCCCCAATCATCGAACGGTCCACCGAAGGAGGTCGATGGCGGAGTGGCTGCGTAGTGGAAGAATGTGGTGGAGGTGGACAGATCATCGGACCAGAGGACAGCGGTCCCGGGAGTCACGAGTGAGACGTCTGTTAGGAATACCCCCTCAAAGTTGTCCTGAGGCGATCCGTAGGTCACTGATCCGTCGGTGTCAACGATTATCCTCAGATGGACCGTGTTGAGATTTAGGAACTGGGCTGGTATGTTGAACTCCTGAATCACCAATCCTCCACTCTGATCACCTGTGTTTCCGGGGATCGCTCCTGATCTATCCTCACAATTCTGAGTAGTTGTGGAGCTGGATGATGATATGTCTGTCCAAGTCTGATTGTTGGTCGAGAGTTCGACGCAGTAATTGTCGAACGAGCTTCCCTCCAGATCATACTCCACATTCAGCCTTATCTTTGACGAGGTGGTTGCCCCTTGGGTGCTAATTTGGGTCTGGAGTGCACCATATGCATAGTTTGAGTAACCACAGGTCGTGCCGGCGGCAGATGAACACCCATGGTGCCAGCCCCCGTCTGTCCCCCCTGCGTTGACATAGGAGATATTGTCTAGGTACCAGCCGGGCCTGAGGTTCTGGGCCGATGGGTGTGTCCATAGCCTGAACCTAAATTGGATCTGGTCTGCCTCTGATATCCCGGGAATTGTCGTGAGGTCAATCTCGTCTGAAGTCCAGCCACTGTGGGTGGAAGAGGCGAAAACTGGCAGCGCGCCTGACGGCTGGCCACTTACATCCGGACCGTCGGGAGACAGTGTGCTAGGGTATCCCGTGGTGGGCTCAACGAAACTCCAGGTCCCCCAGCTTCCATTGAGCAGCCTGTATTCCAACCATGCTCCATCTCCCCCTCCGAGCGAAGTACTGTCGACGTGGTACCAATGATCAAATGAAAGGTAATATCCAATCTGTAGGTCGCTTGATGGTACGTCCAGGGGAGGTAGGAATAGTGAGGTGTCCGTCCCGGCTGGGACAGGACTTCCTGGAAGCGTTGCAGCCATTACTTTGCCCTCAGCAGCGCGTGCTGGGACCACGCCATGGGAAAGGTTCCTCTGATCAAGGTAAACCGTACCTCCTATGGTGTCAGCCAAAACAGATGACCAGTGGTTAATATCCGGGTTGTGACACAGTGTCAGGTTCTGTGTTATCTCCGTGGGGTCCAATACTCCGTCATTGTCAAGGTCCTGCCCAAGATCGATGATGTGGCCTCCTTCGATGCATGCGGCATTATCTGCTGAGTTTGGGTTGTCATTTGCGAGCCAATTGAATGATCCTCCCAAGCCAGGGGTGATGACCCCCCCTGTCCCTGTGCCAGAAAGGACGATCGTGGGGGCGGAGGTGTAGCCGGTGCCCAGTGTCTCGATTTCTGCAACCGCGAGATGGCCTGTTGCATTCAATGTCACAGAGATGTCAGCCTGCCTGCCTGAGGATCCCGTATTGTCCAATGTTAGGACGTGATCAGTCGTGTAATTTGCGCCATGGCTTGTCAGTGATATGCCTGTGATTGCGCCAGTGCTGTCCACCGATGTGGCGGTGACGGTGGCACCTGATCCAGGGCAGTCCCTGCCGCAAGCGACATTGAACACTGTGCCGTTGGCGTACCCTGAACCTCCAGAAATTAGAGATGCTGATCCGATTCCTCGGCCAGACAGGTATGTTCCAGTGAAGCCGGACCCCCCTCCGCCTGATGCTGAAAGATTGCCATCCCCGTATCCAGTCCCAATGGAGGTAATGTTCAGAGATGTGACGCTGGTATCCATTCCCGAGGAAGGGCAATACTCAGTGGAAGTGGAGATCTCTTGGGTGTCCAAAAATCCGTCCGAGTCAAAATCATGGCCGTAGGAAATCACGACAGAGGACTGGTTCCCGCACCCCGAACTTGCCGAAACCTCTTGGATGGTGTAGACACTCAGGACCCCGGGCGAGTGGTAGTATCCAGAAGGCATCTCTATGGTGTAATTTCCATCGTCGAAATCCTCGACGATCGACACGGTGAAATCATCAGTCAATATGATTTCGCCACTGGAGCTGAATGAGGTTCCACTCCTTATGCCTTGGTCCAACCCCTGATCAACAGACCATGAAAGAAGATCATCCCTCGACTGGGCGTTTTCATCATTTGATATCTCCACCCAACTGTCCAATACTGTCGCATTTGTGGGGACTCGGAAGGCAGTGAATTCTGAACCATCCTGGGTTGGCTTCACAGCATCTGGCCCTCTCCAATCAGACACATTCGCTTGTGTTGTCGGAAGCAGCAGCATCAGGGCCGTCATTAGGAGTGCTCGTCTGACATTCACACGGTACATGGGGCGGAGAGGAGTGGTTGGATTATCAATTCTGCGAATGTAGGTTCCATTACTTGGAGCCACTGGGGGGAATTGAACCCCCGACCTTCGCCTTACCAAGGCGACGCTATACCCCTAAGCCACAGTGGCGGTAGTTCGGGGGCCCATGTGGTTGATTTAATCGCTGCGTAAACATGAGGTTAATCATCAACAGACTCAAACCTCATCGCCAACTCGGCGTGGCACAGCCGAGGTCGCATAGCCTGGTATTGCGCATGACTGGAAATCATGTGGGATTTTCCCTCCGGAGTTCAAATCTCCGTCTCGGCGCCAAAACGTACCACTCGTGGACACAGGGATACAATATTTCCAAATGGTCATACGACTCCTAGCGATGCATGGGAGACGGTGGGGAGGTCCTCTCGACTGGAGTCACTCCTGAAGAAACCGGGGGGGCTATGGATCCCATAGCCAGGCTCACAGACATACCATTCCCGACTGATTTTGCATCAAAAATCCCTGCCCTTTCACTCGTCGATGCCACTCTGAGGCAGGTTGTATTCAACTGGAGGGCAGCGAAGGCGACCTTGGATTTTACACACTTAGCCCCAATGATTCTCGCCTTCACAGCACTGTTATTGGGTTCTTGGGACCTTGGAAGTGGTGAGCTCTCCGGGGGCGGGGACTACAATAGGGGAGGGGTTTTTGGTTCTGAAAGCGGTTTCCTGCGAGTATCGGGAGGAGCCTTGGTTCTCTCCTTCCTTTCACTTTTTATTTCTGTGTCGGCGTATGTTTTGCTAATCTCCATATTCCCGCTCATGCGGGAGAACCTACTCTACTTGATTTTCGGGATATTGGCGGTAGAATACGGCCACATAGCTAGCCATGCGAGCGACCCCTATTTCCCAATTGGCTCAGAGCCTAGTGACTGGGTTGGTCTTTTGGTATCCAACTTCATCATGTTGTTCATAGCACTAGGAGTCGTCCGCAGGTCAGTCATGGAGACAAGGGATTTCCATGTCGAAGTGATGCACATGCACCCTGATCCTAGGAAGATGAGGAGCGCCAAGGAGGATCATAGCCTATTGTTGTGGAACGTATCTCTAGTGCTTTGGCTCGTCTTCCTGAACCTGAGTTCATGGGCAGGCTCCCATTCTATAGCAAGGCCGCCCCCGATCGGAGCCGATCTAGGAGGGCTTGTTTTCCTTCATATTGCTAGTGGTGCAATAGCCTTCTTTTTCCTCATGCACTTATCCTGGTACCCACAATTCATGATGGGAGACTCCAGTGGGGGCATTCAATCTAGGTTGTCCAGACTATTGTCAGAAGGCCAGGATTCTAACGAGCGAGTGCATGAAGTGGGGAAATGTCCAGATTGTGGTGTTTCCAGCGCTGCATCGATGGATGAGAACGGCAAAATTACTTTGCTCTGCACAAAGGATGACTGTGGGGGCAGAGGGGAGGCTGGGACAGAATGTCCAGAGTGCCAAGGTCCCTTGGAAGATCACCTATCATGTGGCTCATGTGGGGCAAGGACCCATGTCAGAGCCCACTTCTTTTCGCAAGGAGAGTTGTGGTAAGGCAATTCAGGGTGTGATTTTTTGGTTCAGAATGATCTTCGCCAAAGCAACCTGGAAGACATCAGCCCATTGGAGGGGTCATTCACAGAGCCGAAGGCGTCGTCTGCTTTCCCCTATCTCATCACTGCCATCTCCACGCTCATCACAGCCCTTTCGATCTCAATTCTGGCCCTGTGGCTACTGAGTGATGAAAATATCATTTTTGGGGGGCCACCCTCAACCTTAATCGCATGGCAGGAGGACTATGAAAGGATGACTGGTATGAACGACATTCCCTCTAATTTGGATGGAACTGGTGTGACGATCTGCGTGGTTGACTCCGGTATAGACTTAGATCATCCCGGTCTCGATAATGTCGAAATTACTGCATGGTTTGACGCAGTAAATGGAGAATCAACCCCCTATGACGATCAAGGGCATGGTACCGCGATGGTGGGAATTATTTCTGCTAGAGAGGGTATTGGAGGTATCTCGACGGGATCCGACCTACTCGTGGCGAAGGGGATTGACGAGAGTGGGGCCGGTACTGATGAGGGGATCGCGCAAGCTGTTGATTGGTGTGTTGAGAGTGGTGCGGATATTATCTCGCTTAGCCTCGGCGGGGACCAAGGCCCGGGCCTAGCCGGGCTTACCTTGGACGTGCTAGAGTCCTCGGTTCAAGATGCCCTCGACGAGGGCGTTTTCGTCGTCGCTGCTGCTGGTAACGATGGCACAAACGACGATGGTGATGTTGCCTCTCCCGGATCTGTATCCGATGTTATCTGCGTGGGTGGCGTCAACAGGAATGGAGATGTATGGTCTGGTAGTTCGAGGGGCGACAACAACGGAAGGTTGTGGCCAAATCCTATCTTGCCACGCCAAGATCCGGATAGGAAGCCAGAATTAATTGCACCTGCATCGGAAGTTCCGATCCTACTATCCAATGCAGGTAGTTGGTATGGGTATTCTAGTGGTACCTCAGCCGCAACTGCATGGGTCTCGGGCGTCATTGCCCTAGCGATCCAGAACGAGCCGCACCTAGCTAGGTCCGGGGATAGGAACTACATCGAGGAAGTCAAACAGAGGATCGCGGATAACTCGATACCCAATGAAGGTCAAATGGGGCACGATGACCGATTTGGCTACGGCATCCTCAACGCTCCGGGACTAGTCGGTGGAGAGGTGTCAACTGCCGATGTCAGGGCGCATATTGAAGCTAAGGAGCCGGGTCATGAACCGATCATCACTACCAGGGTTGCCCCCGATAGTTCAACGAAAGCAGATTTGAATCCCCGATCGCCGGCTTCTCGAACTACCCGCATCCAATCGTTGAATGCGTCTACCCTCTCTTGAGCGGGGGTCGTCGGCCTACCCGGTGGAAATTCCCCAACGTCACCCGTCGGCACCTCCGGCTCCAGTATGATTATCACGCCGTCTCTATCAATTATTTCCAGGGCAGCCCTGAGACTGGAAGGCCTCTCCGTCTCTGGGACATCAATCACAATCAGGCCAGTCGGTGATGGCAAGGGTGCCTTGTTGATGGAGGCGCTCTCTATGGATGCTGATGCAGCATTCCAAGCGGATGTCTCGGCAACCAACTCATTCCATGGGGTGCCAACAACTGTGGCCCATGAGCTCGAATCATACCTTCTGATGAGTCTATCGAGAATCACGCCGAACTTACCTCCCTCTTCGATTATCCTAAATGACGTAGGAGGTTTTTCATCGCCCGCAGCCCATGCATCCAGTAACCAAGCAGCGAGGTGGCCGATTCCTCCTCCAACCAACACGGCATTTTCTGGCCTCACCCTGATGGATATATCTCGAATCCTCGCTCTAACTCCCCTTGGAAGTATTGGGAGGTCCATGTGGAACATTTGTTGGCCGATATTCGCAGCGACCTGCGGCTCATTTTCATTGAAATTCTCATTTTCTTTGACCAATTCTGCGAGGACATCTGCATCGTCCCTCATGGGCAGTATTCCGCCACCGCCTGCCATGGAATGTGATTCTTAGTGTTAGATATCAACAATCCCTTTCCATCGGTTTGAAAAATGCCCCCTCCTCGCAGCCATTATCATGGTCGGTGAAGAAGGGTTCGGCAACTATGAGATCTTTTGCGATGGCTGCGAAGAAGTCACGGCTCATGAAATACTGAAACAAAAGGAGCTTGCAAGTGGAACAGATTTACTTCTGAGGTGCGTGGATTGCAGGCTAGTTCGGTCAGAAAAGGTCCGCCAGGGAAAAATCGTGGAAATCCCCATCACCCTCTCTGATGGCGACAAGTCATCCTTCCAGAAAGTAGAGTCCGATCATGATGAGAGGATAAGGGTAGGAGACAGATTCGAACACTCAGAATCTCATTGGGAAATTACCCGCATCGAGGATGATGTTGGAAGAAGTAAGAATTCCCTTAGTGCGGATTTAATCAAAAGGGCTTGGGCCGCTAGGGTTGACAGAGTCATCATACCACTGACATTAACCGACGGCGAGTCGAGCCGATCTTCGTCCATCGAATGTGCTCCAGATGAAATCTTTTCTTGCGAGAGCTTGATCGAGGTAGATGGCGGGATTTGGAGGATAAGGGCGATTCACACTGGAAAGGGACGGACATTAGGAGGACGAAGGGTGGCAGAGCAGATCAGGAGAATCTACCTGCACCCCGAGTAAAACTACCTTCTGTTCGTCCAAGGGAAGAGCACGGACTTTGCAACATGCCATGCGACACCTGGATTTTCTCGGAGTCTCCTCATGCTGTATTCATACCATTGCTCCCCATAGGGCAAGTATACTCTTGTGAGGTGTCCCTCAGAAGCAAGTCGTCTCCTGACGTCGCCTCTGACACCTAGAAGAAACTGGAATTCATATCCGTTGCCCTTTCCTTTCCGCTTTGTTGGTGCGGGCTCTCTGGGATCTTGCCCCGGAAATTCAAAGTCTCTCTCATCAAGCGATTTGATTGCCGAATTTATCACTGGGTGGTCATGAGAAGCGACACCAACATACATTCCAAGGTCCAATGCCTTGGAGACTGCGGCTGAAGTTGCTCGGACTATGTCATGGTACCCAGTGTAGGCTATGTCTGGGTGTTCTAAGTAGATCCCTTTGCATATACGAACATCGGCATCTGGGCCCAGTGAAACAGAAAGCCTCTCCAGGTCACCCATTGTCCTAAACAACCTACCTTGGAGGACCACACCGGTATTTCTGTGTCCCATTTTATGCAAATCCTCTGTCATCCTCAAAGTTGATTCTGTGTGATTGCTGTCCTCCATGTCCAGCCTGACGAATATGTCAAAACCACTCGCCAACTTTGCCAAGTCTGAGACTGTTGACAAGGCATAATCGTAGTCAATATCCAAGCCAAACGCAGTTGGTTTCAAGGAGATGTGTGCATCTATGTTTGAGGTGGATATAGCCTTGATTAAATCTTGATACTCAGTCACAAACCGTCTGGTCTCCTCGATCGAGGTGATGTCCTCACCAAGGACATCGACCGTGAAGGACGTTTTTTCGTCTGCCATGTCTTCCATGACCTTGATGGCATGGTGCAACTCAGTGCCTGCAACATACCTTCTCGAGAAGAATCTCACGAGTGCTTTAGGGGTGATTGGCATGAATGCCATGATCACCCGGCCAATCAGGTTCATGAGTGGGACAGGAGAATTCGGCACTTGACGATTTCTCATTTTTCCATAATTTGATTTCCTCGAAGAACCCGTATTCCATAATCAGAAAGCTTAGTGGAAATCCAATTTCTTTGCCATGAATTCATCGATTTTCTGTCAAAATGTGCGACTATTTCCGTGTCCGGTCTGCTACTTCTCATAGAGTCAACTGCCGAGTCAAGGACTACTGAGAATTTCTCTTGGTTTTCCTCGTCGGATTCTGAGGGAAGAGAGTAGCTCGGCAATATGTGTCCAACATCTTCACCTGATCGCCTAATCACGTCTTTGTGACGTGGGGCGTAATGACCTCCACCTATACACAGTATCCACCTCTCGCTTGGCCGCCAAGAGGCGTCAAATAGAGATCTATCTAGTGTGTCCATCCATATTTCGGCCAATTCATGATCAGTCCACTCGGCTGGTGATGACCCTATCTCAACGTACATCGTGGGAACAGATAGCAATGGGCCGTGATGCGTCGCTTCCAGTGTGACGTCAAATCCATCCAACTTGGATTGATTATCTGCTAAACACAACAGGGCTCTGATCACATGCGCCATTTTTGGGTGAGGTGGGACAAGAGTGCCAAATCTTCCCCCGGATTTTCCGCTCTCGCCGATTAATTCTCCCGAGGTCACGCCGATTGGATGTACCGTCATCGCTGGCCTACCTGAAGCTGAATAGTGCTTGGAAAGCACAACAACGTTGTCTATCTCGCCGGATATCTGTTGTTCCAACTCCTGGTCTAGACCATCCGCTGTCACATGCAATTCATCAATCAACAATAGGAACGCGTCGATTTGTGCGCACCTTAACAACACGCCAATAGGGCATCGTGCCTCGACCCAAGACCTATGACGTGTGATTGCATCATAGAAAGTCATCGAGGCAGGATCGGCTCTCGATGCAACCAGCAAAGTCGACATAGTAGAATCATGGCCGTGGTTGTATATCTAGTGAGCGCAGGTTCAACAGGCTCCACCCTCGCGAAGGGCCATGAGCGACTTCGCGCCATCGAGATTTCATGGCGCATCAGAGCGAAATGTCGTTGTTTGTAGTGACAATAAGATAAAAATCATCGACGACGAAGGAAGAGAAATTGTTGAGTATGATTTGAAAGAGGACAAGATCATGTCTAGCACTGTTTTTGGGGATTTTGTGGCCGTTTCATCTTCAGGGGATGTGTCCACGAAGGGTTCCAAATTGGGAATTTTGGACATAGGAGCGGCCAACGCCGAAACAGGCATAACCAACAGAGACTTGGATGATCTTCAAAATAAAAATGATTCAATTTACAAGTGGGACCGTCGACTAGAGGGCTTTACAGAAGCAATAGGATCCACACAAGACAGTTTCATATTCTCGCTCAGGGGTCTTGGGATATATTCCATGGACGTCTCCCGGAATGGTGCAGAGATTGAAGTTAATGAAAATTGGAGACTAGGCTACCCGGAATGGGATGCGAAACAAGCAGCTGGCTTCCTTGATGGAGTCGCCACTATTACTGCCGGCGGCGGGTTTGTGCAAATCATATCTGAAGGCGGGGAATGGTTGTCATTGTCAAGCGAAGATGGAACCATCTTGAACAGGGGTGTCCTGCAGATAACTGACCCTGTCTATAGGGCAATCCCTCTTGGGCCCAAAGGAACTTTCGTTATGACACGTGGATCTCATGCGATTCTAATTGACCATGATTTCAACACTCTGTTTAATTTCACAGGGCTCCCAGGTCCCGTTTTAGATGCATGTCAGGTGGGAACAGAGTTGCGTTGGACAGGTTGGAGGCATGATGGGAGGTTTGACTTTGAAACCTTAGAATTCGAAACCTTCCCTCGGACAGAGATCGGGCTTGGGGTCCTAAGGACGGGGCTTTGTCTGTACAATGATGGGAGTTTCGGGAATTGGGGGCCTTACTTCTCTAACTCCTCGGTGGTGTAGCCACACTTTCCGCAGGACCATCTGTCTTCGTGCTTGGCAAGGAAAATGCCCTCACCACATGTAGCATTGGGGCAAAATGGAGCTTTCCTCACCAACTTATCCCCTTCAATAGAATATTTGCTGTGCCTTGAATTCGGGTTTGGTTTTCCGTCTGACATGAGTCTCTCACCACTTATTCTCCATCACCATTCGCAGGTCCCTCGAAGAGGTCCTTGTGTCGATCAGACACGTAATCGGGTTCAATCGAGGCAGAAGCCTTGTCGGCGTATATGACGGCATATCCCTCTGTTCGGCCCTTTCCAAAGACTGTTCTCACGTCTTTGATGTAGGTGAGTTTTCTGTCTGCATTTGGCTCGGACTTTGCAGCTGCAATTACCATATCCTTCCGAGTGGGTGTACCTTCCCCGGGGTGATTCCACACGAATTTGATCTCTACCCTCTTCAGTAGGGGGTTATCTTTTCTTTCAAGTATCTCCATTCCTAAACCTCACCTGATGTTTACCTTAAGCGCGTAGGCTCCTGAAGACGTCACGTTGAGCCGGCGGGCAACCTCGGACCTGCTAGGGTCCAGTATTATCACATATCCTTGCCAGTCTGTGGTCACAGGGGCATTCGGGCATGAAGTGCATTGCGGTACCTCATTCTTCTTTTCTGGATCGGGGAGGATGCGATTGCATTCTCCACATGCAAAAGGTTGCTTGGGCATAATCAATCATCTCCGTCAATCCACTGGTGTGCGCCCAGACCTGCCATTTTGCAATTTAAACCAATCTTGCTGGATCTGGGGTCATTCTGATTGATGGCCTTCGAGACAATTCTGGATCGGACATTGGTTCCGACCTCGATTAGCTTTCCTGATTTGGCCCCTTCTATCCTTCTTTCGGCTGGATTCACATTGATAGGCTCATCAAGGATTTGCGATTTGTGGAGGAGTGCCTCTATTGGTCCTATTCTCACGAAGGCACCGTATTCTGAAATTTCGGAGACAGCGCCATCAACGATTTCGTTGGTGTCCATTGAGAACAATAAGGCTCTGAACTTCACCCTCTGATATATTGCCCCATCGCCGTGGATGATCTTCCCTTTGCCCATTGTCTCGTGGTCAAAGGTCAGTAAAATGTAGTTCTCATCCTCGTCGAACCGCCCCTCGAAGGCTTGGTGTGCAAGTTCATCTATATGCTCTTCCAGTTTTCTTCCTCTTCGGATATACTCTGCAGGGATACGGATGGTATCCTCCTTGGTTATCAGGGTGTACATTGCTCCACGTCCTTTTCTCGGGACGCTCCACGGCAGAGGCCGTCAGAAAGGTTCCCGTCCTTCACAGGCTATGCCTCTGGAGGAGATCCCGATGGTCCGGCGGAACCGCGACCCCCTATAAGCGCGATGGCCGTTTCCGTCCCGACGAGTCCCGGGAATGGCCTCAATCCCACTCATTAGCGTACTGATTGTGCGAACTTTGAAGATGGCTACGAACTTGATGAGTGCATGGCTATGAAGGGGGGTGTCAACCAAGTCGCGATCAAAGCAATTTTTCTGTTCGTCCTCTTTCAGGTTTCATACGGCCTCCCGCTGGTGGAATCGGGGCATGATAATGCAGTGCCTCTGACTTATGATGAAACGGATGAGAGGAAGGAGACGCCTCCTTGGTACAATTACCTTCAAACTCCTGTTTGGGGGCAATTTGGGCAAAATCCCGAGCGAGTCCCTTTGAACTTCGACCATGGTCCAGACGGCGGTTCGGTGAATGGGCAGCCTGGTCTTGCGACATCTCTCGGGACAGTTAACAACCCCGTAGTCGATTGGAGCTATGGAACTTACACCTTGGGAAACGATGCACTAACGACTCCGGTAGCCAGCCTCCACAACCAGATGGTTGTGGAGAGTGGTGCTGAAGACAGATGTGGGGCGGATTCGCTCTTCTCATTCATTGTGCAAACCGACTCAGATGATAGGTCGTACCTGCGTATAATCGATGGTGACGATTCAGAACTGACATGGGAATTGGACTTGGGAGAAACCGAGTTGATCAAAACCAGCCCTGTGTTGACGGACGTAAACAATGATGGTAAAATTGAGGTCATTGTCGGATACGATGACGCTTCGGGATCTCTCAATCTCAGAGCATATTCCCCGATCCTCAGTTGTGGCTTAACCGGCTGGTCGCCGGGTGGAACCCATATGGATGAGCTATTGTGGAGTTGGTCCGATCCCGATTTGGCCATATCTCGGCCTAGTCCCTCTCCCTCGATTTCGATATCTGGCCATAGGCCAACCACTCAATTGCTTCTCGCGGACATAGACCACGACGGAGTTGACGAAATCCTGATGTCGGTATGGAATCAGGCCAATGAGGAAATCAACGTTCTGGCGTTGGATTTGGGCACAACCCCTCCAACTTCCCCTATCTGGGCCGCCAGCCTTGACCAAGGCACACACCCCTCGGATCCTGCATACGTAAAGACCGACCCAAGTACGGGATATGTATTGATCACTACAACTGATTCATCAACAGGAGCAGTATGGCTGTGGAAACTGAACGGTGCGAACGGCAACGAGGCGTGGTCACCACGATCCATGGGGAATACGGATGGCGACTCTAATGTCCCCCATGTGCGCATGCCGGGGCCTATTGTCGCAAACTTAGACTCAGACGCCGCGTTGGAGGTTGTTGTGACAATCCCGACAGACCTTGGAGGTACGGGAAACGCGGATGGAGCTGAATACCGTGCCCTAGAGGTCACAGATGGTCAGACAGAGTTGTGGTCTGTTAATGCGATTGACGGATATGCCGACGCGCCCCCTCTTCCCGTAGACACAGACGAAGATGGCATTTCCGATTACTTGTGCTGGGTGACGTGGACAATGACCAGCGAAGGCCTGACCCAAGAAAGGAGTGGTTTCACGGGTTGTCACAACGTAAACCAAACAATCCCCACCATGGAGTGGTCCAGAACATTGGACCTTGTGAACTCCGACGGGGTTCTGAATGATGAGGTTGCCGTTGCACCCCCATCCATATTGAATATTGACGGCCAAGATTCACCAGAGCTGCTCGTCGCATATGGTCGGGGGCTTCATGCATTTGATGGCGATACGGGTTCACCCGCTGGAGCGGACTCCAACTGGACGCAACCGATCGAATTACCCCACAGGACTTGGTCAGAGATTGTGCTTGCAGACCTCAATGGCGATGCATCCTATGACGCCTTGTTAGGGACGGTCAGTGTTTCAAATGGCATTGTCGACATAAGGCCATTGCAGGATGGTCGTGCATTAGTCTTCGACCCCTCCGAACCGGATCCGGGGGAGGACGTCATGATCACAGCGTTTCTTGAGAACAGCGGCAACATTGGCTCAGATATCGCATTCGATGTTGTACTTTATGCCGACGGCACTGAGATCAACAGGTTCAGATCACAATCGCTTGATCCTGTCCCTCCCTCGGGTACGGGAAGTGACGTTTCATTCCAGACAAGTTGGTCTGGGGGCCTTGGAAACCACGATTTCAGATTGGTCCTAGACCCGATGAAGAACCTAACTCAGGCGAGGGAGGACAATGACGCGTATGAGACCACGCTCTCAATTCTGTCCCCATTCAATGCGACAATTTCCATACCCTCCACTCCAACGAGGGTCGATCCCGGGGGCGATTCAGAAGTTAGTCCAAATATCATCTCCACAGGAAGGGAATCGGGCACATGGACGCTCAGCATCGATGGATCTGGGCTTCCTCAGGGATGGAGCTGGGAGGATCAAACACCTGGTGGCTTACAGTCGATTACTATAGGAGTGGGGCAAAGCTGGAGTCCAGTGATCAAAATCTCGGCACCTGCAACGGCGACCGGAGATGATGAGGGTCGTCTGACATTAACACTAGCACTAGAATCAGATCCTGATGTGACTGTGGTTGGAATATTGCCGGTGGAAGCGAACAGGACCAGAGGATTGTCCATACTTGGCCCTGAGGGGCTACCAGCATCCGAAGGGGCTGGGTTCTCTGGATCAATGGCGATGGCATGGATCATGGTCGAAAATCTTGGAAATGCGGTTGAGAGCCAGATATTGCGTACATGGAGTTCCACTGAGTGGGGCGATGATCTGAAACTCTATGATTCTGCGACAGGAGAAGAAATCATTGGAATGTCACTGCAGCCATTTTCGAGAGTCGAGTTATTTGCGAGTCTGGAAGTCCCCGCGGGCGCTCAGAATGGTGAAAACGTATCGACCATACTAGAACTGTGTGTCGGCCATGGAGAAGAACTGACATGTGACGATATCACCCTGAAGTTCATCTCTGCGAGTATAACCATCGATCCCCCTCACAGGAGAATGGTGCCCGGGCATGCAAACTACACCATCCGTGCAGCAATTCCACATGGGACTAATAGCATGAACTGGTCTATCTCAGATCTCGGAATGTCACTCCCAGGCTGGTCATGGTCCAGCAGAGACAGCAATCTTTCGATCATAGGTGACAAAATCCAAATTACCGGGCTTCCAGGTACTGTCACCGAGGCAACATTGGAGCTGGAGCATGATATCGCCCTCCAATACGTCCAACCTGGATTCTTTTTGTTCAGGGGTCTTTCTGATGATGCTCCAGAGAGGCTCATCTCGTTCTCGATCGAAATCTTACAACAGCATGATGCAAGCCTAGAGATGGCTGATCCAGGGGACTCGAATGCCATGTCCAATGAGGTAGGGGTTCCATTCAATTCAGTACTCAAGATGAGGAATCCCGGCAACGGACCAGACGAGTATTCGCTCTCTTGGAGTGCTGTGTTCCAAGATGATGGTGGGGTCGCAGAAATAGGTGTGAATCTAGCATTGGAATCCGCCTCACTATCGCCTGGTGAATTACAGACCGTGCCATTATCGATAATCCTTCTAGAAGGCACTGAAGCGCAACGCCCGATCCTGATCACTATCACCATGGCCTCAATTTTGAATGAGGGCACTATTGACGCTGTGGCATATACCATCTCAGCATTGCAAGACAGATCTTGGAGCATACAAGAAATCACCTCGGATGGTCAGGACGCATTGAACAAATCAAAACTGGCAGATCCCGGGAGTGTGATCCATCTGCGAATTCTCGCAGGAAATGACGGAAACTATCCAGATAATGCGTCTCTCTCTGTAATAACAACCCTTGACGGCACAATAGTGAACGGGTTGATCTCGCCACCACAGCAGACCGGAATTGTGCCAACTAGGGAAACCGCATTCATCAATACAACGCTCACAATCCCTTCAAATCTGAACAATGGCTCTGTTGTCATTCTTACATTCAACCTAATTGCCGGTGACGGATCCCTGATGGCCACAGCCAACTTAGATTATGAGATCACAAGAAGATCTGCATGGGGCGCTACATTCGGTGGGGCTGACCTGGAGATTCCGCTCTCTGGCTCGTTGCTTGCAATTGATATAATTCAACTGGGTAATGCCGCATCCACCCCTTACATATCAACGCAGATAATCGGCCAGAAAGGTTGGATCGTTGAGGCCCCAGTTGACTTGGGAGAGATGGCCCCGGGGGAAGTCAGACGGGTTTTATTGAACGTGACGCCTCCAGAGACTGCTGTACATAGCCTAACTGTCGACTTGATATTGAGAATACGGGATTTTGATGGGGCAGGACTCACAGAGATTTCCATACCAACGAGAGTGGAAGCTAGCAGGTCGTTCGGATTGGATGGCAATGAGGTCTGGCATGTCTCGAATGATGGCGGATTCCCACTTGCATGGATACAGAACACGGGAAATGCGGCGACATCAATCAACCTGAGCATCATCGGCCTTCCTGATGCCTGGCTGGCGCAGGGGCCCTCCTCCATGGCCATAGGAACAGGGGAATCTCAAGGCATTCCAATATCGTTGATGCCCCCCGCGAATTGGGACGGAGAGTCCTTCATCATCAGGATTGCAGCAATCAACGAGGTCGGCGTTCAGAGTGAATTGATGGTTAGTGTTTCAAAATCCAACTTCTCGTGGTCAAGTCCGCCGGTCTCCATGATTACAAAAGGAGGGTCCGGCGTCCTCCGGATACATGGTACTGGGCCCACCTCAGAGGTCATAGATATCGCGACGAATGCGCAATTGGAATGGGATCCGCTGGGATTCTGGACTCTTCCCGAAAGCGACGACATGTTAGAAATGGGCTCGGTGGTCATTGACGAAACGGATACTCTTCCATACATGATTAAAGTAATTGATTCAACGAGTAGAGTTCCAGTTTGTTCCCTTTTTGGTACCTACGGTAGCATGGGATCCGTATGCCTAATTGGGGAGGGCGATGACAGCGTTGAAATCTACGGAATGCTGGTCGATGAGAGAGGCAGATTGGTAGACAGCAACAACATCAGTTTGCAAAGTGGATTGCCCGGCTATCTGAACATGTCGTATGATTCCTGGGCTCCAACACCTGGTGCAAAGACTATCTCAGTGAGAATTTACGATGAGTTCGGGCGGCTTTTGTTGGTGAAAACCCAGGATATACAAATCAGGCATTCGGATTATTGGAATTTAGGAATCGTTGGATTGGAACTGGACCCACCATCCTATGACCCCGGAGCCGAAAGTCAGGGAATCCGCGTGTTGATCTCACGTGATGGGCTACAATCCTATGACGGATTGGAGTGCAAGCTCCTTCTCCAGGCACCAGGAATCCAGGACAGGGCCCACTCCATTGACGTGGCTGGTACATTCGCGCCAGAACCGCTGATAGAAAGGCCAGGATCCTTGGATGATGGAGTTGAGGTCACTGTCTCATTGGCATGTGAGTTCCCGTGGGATCAAGATTCCGATTCCTCGGATAACCTCCAGAGAATAATTCTAGCGGGAGAGGCGAATTCTGACTCGAGGAGCGAGGATTTCCGAACAGGAGCCATCTCAGGAGTCATTGTCATCATAATCGGGGGCATGTTCATACTAAACTCCCGATCGAGGGGGCAACAAAAAGACTTGGAGGAGATGGCTAGGAAAATCATCCGTGACAGGGAGGTCAGACGTCAAAAAGCAGTGGAGAAAAGCAGGCCAAAGCCAAAGGTTGCCGCTGTTGTCGAAGAACAGATGCCAGTTCAGGAAGAACAGCAGTCACCTGTCCCTCAGACCCAGGTTGAGCAAGAAAATAACAACGATCACGATGATCTAGATGACTTTGAGAGAAGGCTTAGGCGCTTGGGGAACTCGTGAGTGACAATGAACAACTACATCCCCCCATCGGAATATTACACATTTGATGCCATAAAGAACGACCCAATTGAGGTTGTGGAAGCAGTTCTTGCCTCAAAATCAGGAGATCATACAGAGATCAAGAAGCTCTCGGAGGAAGTTAGTGAAATCGACGAATTGCAGGAGGGGGAACCATCAACAATCGACGTCGCCACCATGTTGTTTTTGGCTTGTATGGATTGGGGCCTATTCAAGGACTCAAGCAAGCCCCTTGACGGTGGAAAGGGTTCGAGGGAGAAACTGGGGAGATGGCCCACCAAAGATGGAAACGCAATCGCCTACCTCATTGAATACACCGATTCCTCAGACCAGATAATCGAAGAACTTCTTGCCAAGCTGACCCTGGGTTTCGTTCCTGAATTCTTGGGCGAATCTGGCTTTGACAAAGGGGCGTTTGGGCTCGAGATGATGGGCTGGATCACACACTCTGAGGTCAAGGAGCTCAGAAGGGAGATAAACAGGGGGCGATGGAAAGTAAAAGCCGATGAGGCATTCGATGGAGGCGTTCAAGATGGTTTCCGTCATCTAGACAATCTGTTACGGGGGGCCGAAAAGTACGGGGTCGGTTTGTTAATGAGGCGTCACAGCTAGAATTTCTGACCTGTAAGCCGCTCGTACATGTTGGCATAAAGATCGGCGGTTTCTGCGATTATGTGGTCTGGCAGAGGGGGGATCGGGGGCTCCTCGGTACCTGCATCGCGCGCGGCTTTCAACTCATCATGGTGGCCGGTCTCCAAGTAGTGTTGCCGCACGAATTCCTTGGACAACTGGACGATCTTTCCTTCCTCGAGAGCATCAGAATCCCACCATCTATCCTCATCAAGAGTTCCAAACGAGTCGACCAACACAGGCGTCCTATCGGGGCCCAAGGCGAATTCCTTCTTGCCATCCACGTGGATCAGGCCTCTACTACCAACCTCTTCTTGGATCAATTCATCGATTTCCAGAACTATGGCAAGAATCTCATCCAGCTCCTCAGGCCTCAGGTTGGAGATTTCCAAAGCCTCGCCTCGATCCAGATTCCGGTCGAATGCCTCGAACTTAGTTGACACCTCGAGAAATGGCACTGGAAGTTTGACTCCCTCATACACCTGATTCTTCTCATCGAAGCCAAGTTGGTCCGGAGTCAACTCCCCCCTCTTGAATCTCCTCCATGCAGTACCTGCGAGGTAATGCCTGCATATCACCTCGAGTGGTACGAAGACATTCTCCCTTTCTTGGGATATCGCCCCTGGTTCACGGATGACATCGAATCTCCGAGCAACAAGTTTGTCCGGAGCACTCATATTCAACACATGGGTATCGCAGATTCCTCTTTTTTTGACCAGATCAAACCAATAGCAAGAGGTCCTGTTTAGAGATTCTCCCTTCCTAGGTATGAGGCTGGGTATGATTTGGTCGAAAACAGAAATCTGGTCTGTATATCTAAATTCAATCACATCTGGATCATCTGTAGACCATAATTGCTTTACTTTTCCGTGGTATATCATCTCGGACATAGTGTACGTCCGGTTGTCGGAGGCGAATGAATGTTGCTTGTACAAACAATATCGAAGTGATTGTCGGTAATTCCAATTCAGAGAAGGCCTTGGGCCTCCATAGACTCAGCAACTTTGAGGAAGCCCGCTATGTTGGCTCCTGCGACATAGTTCCCTTCCATGCCATACTTCTTCGCAGTCTCTGACGAGTTTCTGTGGATGTTCACCATTATTTCTTCCAATCTTCTGTCCACTTCCTCTCTGGGCCAATTGAGCCTGAGGCTGTTTTGACTCATTTCTAGGCCCGAGGTGGCTACTCCCCCTGCGTTTGAGGCCTTTCCTGGTGCGAATAGCAAACCATGTTGGTGGAAGCACTCTATCGCCTCCGGTGTACATGGCATGTTCGCTCCCTCTGCTACGGCGACGCAACCGTTGTCCACGAGCATCTTCGCCTCTTCGCCATTCATTTCATTCTGGGTCGCACACGGGAGTGCTATGTCAACCTCCACCCCCCAAAGGCCATTCAAGTTCGGCTCTGGTTCCGTTTCTGTGTACTCGCAACCGTACTCTTTGGCATATTCCTTTATTCTACCTCGCCTGTTGTTCTTTAGGTCCATAACATAGGCCAGCTTTTGACGGTCGATGCCTTCTGAATCGTAAATGAACCCAGAGCTATCGGATAATGTCACAGGCTTGCCCCCGAGGTCAATAACTTTCTCTGCGGCAAATTGGGCTACGTTTCCCGAGCCAGAGATCGCCACTCTGGCCCCATGGAATGATTTATCCTTGGTTGAGAGCATTTCTCTAGCGAAGTAAACGGTCCCATAACCTGTTGCCTCAGGTCGGATCAGGGACCCCCCATACGACATTCCCTTTCCTGTTAGGACACCTGTGAATTCATTTGCGAGTTTTCGGTACATTCCAAACATATACCCTACCTCCCTACCTCCAACTCCTATGTCTCCAGCTGGGACATCCAAGTCGGCACCGATGTGCCTCCAGAGTTCCATCATGAAAGATTGACAAAACCTTCTGACTTCAGCCTCGGATTTTCCCTTTGGATCGAAGTCAGAGCCACCCTTTCCTCCACCCAATGGGAGGCCCGTCAAGCTATTCTTGAAGACCTGCTCGAAGGCCAGGAACTTCAATATCGACTGGTTCACGCTTGGGTGGAATCTCAATCCGCCCTTGTAGGGCCCAATCGCACCGTTCATCTGTATCCTAAATCCCCTGTTGACGTGTAGATCCCCGTTGTCGTCATACCATGGGACTCTGAACTGAATAATCCTCTCGGGCTCGACTATTGCCTTGACCACCGGAATGTACTTTGGTTGTTTTTCAATCACGGGACCTAGGCTCTCGAGAACTTCCTCCACTGCTTGGTGGAACTCAGGTTGGTCAGGATCCCGGCTCTGAACACTGTCGTAAACTTCTTTCATGGCTTCGTTCATCTTAACTCACATCTGATTTGGAGGTTCCTGATTCTGGTACTTCCGCTAGCGCGGACTGATACTCCCCTTTTGAATAATACTCATTGTGATGGACACTAATCACTGCATTAGATGAGTATCAATTAGATCTGAGACCCTGTCCTGACTTCCCGGAATGGTCATCACATATGCCACTGCCTGACTGACCTGTCTCCGCTTGAGGGCGTCAGCGATGGGAGTGTGATCCTTCAGCCACCTAGTCTTTCCATCGTCTCCGAGTATCCTGATATCAACTTGGCTCATCCTAGGTTCAGATAGAAGGAGTTTGACACTTGGGACGTCTATGGCGACATACCCAGGTTCCAGCCCGGCTCTGAATGCGATGTCGTCCTCCACAGACCTCCTGTGGTCGGGATTTGTGGCAATCTTCACGAGACTCGCCACTTGGTCTGTGGAGAGTTCGCCCTTTCTGAAGGTCTTTGCTACTTTGAAAAGCCTCCTGTATTTTAGCCGAGTTAAGATATCCTTGGCGTAATCTCCCGCAGAGTTGAGATCCGACCAGATCTCGGAATCGACCTTCCTTTGCATCAGTTCAGCCTCAGGTAGCTTATCTTCGCTCCTCTCGACCGCTCTCGACAACATCACCTCTGTGACCCTAGTCACCCTGTGAAAATACACTGCACTGTACATCAGGCCACGGGCCATCAGCATGCCCTCTAATGCCGCAAGCCCTCCTTCGTCAACCGCGATATTACCTCCTCGCCGCCTTAGTGACCTTATGAGTCGCATGTGGTCTATTGCCCCGTGTCTGACGCCTGTAAAGTGAGCATCTCTCAACAAGTAATCAATCTGATCACAGTCTACTGGGCCATGTACCATGTTGGCCAAAGTCACATCCTCTGCCTGAAAGTGTTCAGAGCCATCCTTCCAATCAAACAAGCTCCTCTCGCTACCAGATGCATCTGGCCCCCTGATTAACTTCGATATCTCTTTCGGGTCGATGCCGTACTTCTCCAATGTCTCGGGTATCGTTTGACGGTCGTTGAGTGAAGAGGATTCGGACTCATCCACCACATCATAGGAGCCTGTAATTATGCCCTCTGTTATTGTCATGTGGTCTTTGCCACCTCGGCTGTGCAGTATGTGCTCTAGCGTGTGAGAATAGGGGCCATGTCCGACATCGTGCAGCATTCCAGCTACTTGGACGATCTCTTTGTCCGTGTCGCTCAATCCCATTGATTCGGACATTAAACCGCCTACGTGGGAAACTCCGAGAGAGTGTTCAAATCTGGTGTGATGGGCCCCGGGAAAGACGAGGTGCGCTAGGCCAAGTTGCTTGATGTGGCTTAGCTTATTCATCTCAGGGGTCGCGAGTAACTCCTCTCTCACGCCATCTATCGAGAAGTCTCCATGTATTGCATCGTTGATTACCTTCACATGTTGACCGGGTGCTGATCCACACTTCAATGCAACACATTTCTATGGGGCTTTCTAACCCTCATGTTTGTAATACAAATGTCATACAATTGTGATACATTGATATACCTCCCTCATAACTCAACGGGTACGATACGATGTCATCCCCAACTGCTCTGATCTCACTTCGCCTCACAGAGGAGCAGATATTGGGATTGGATCAAAGAGTTGGCACGGATGGATTTAGAAATCGTTCTGACGTCGTAAGAGAGTCGGTTAGGAGATTTCTCTCGGAGGTCGATTATTCCTCGACGAGCATGGAGATTCAAGTAGGCCTTGACCTATCTAAGACACTGGAACGGTTCTGCGCGCTGAGGGGCGAAGACGCTGGAGCCGTGTTCCAAGCCGGGGCACGACTATACATGCAAAGAGAAATGGAGATTGCAAATAACCTTGATCGGATCATAGGGGACAGGGTAAGGAACCTCTCCGACAATGATGATGATTCACTAAGACCATGAGGTAGAGACAATGAGTGGGGATGGGATGCACTCGGATGTCGTGGAGGGGCGGAATCGTCGCCCCTCCACACCCTCTACAACTTTGAGGGGGATTTTAGCGAGATCAACGGGAACCACGGCAGAACCGAGATCAAAATGTGACCCATGGCGACAGGTGGACATGTCAAAGCACTGTTGAACTTAGGTTTGCACGATCCCAATATTATTGGTCGGCCGAATGTGGTGACCACTTTGATGGAGGATACCTCTGGTCCTTGGATGGAGCACTTTGCACACAAGGAGGCTCGTGATCAACAAGGCCAATTCATGGCAGATGCTTACCTATCCCTCATCAAAGGCCGTACGATAATTGCAGAGGCCCCGACTGGGCTTGGCAAGACTGCAGCATCACTGGCCTCCGCCTTGGCCGCGATGAAACAATCAGAGAATGTAAAAAAAATTCTATTCCTGACAGGAAGGCAGAGTCAACACAAGATTGTCATCGATACTGTGCGGAAGTTGAATGAGAATCGAAAAGACCATCCAAATGTGGCGATTGTTGACTTAATCGGCAGAGAATCCATGTGTGGAAAACTAACAATTGATAGGCAGTGTTTCTGCGAGGAAGGTGTTTCTGAAAAGGCGAGGGGGGGAAGGAGGTCCCAACTGAAACGGTGGATCCTGGAATGGCCTCGCCATGTAGAGGAGACGGTGAAAAATGGCAGAATAGAGGGTACATGCCCATACATGTGCTGCATAGAGGCGGCAAGAGAGGCCGAAATCATAGTGATGGATTACAATCATGTTTTCGTAGAGTCTGTGAGCGATTCGTCACTTCCGTCCATGTCCATTGACGTAGGGTCCAGTATTGTAATAGTGGATGAGGCACACAACTTACCTGATAGGATAAAGATGGGGCTAGAAATGAGGCTCACATCGAAAACTGTCAAGGCCGCGAGATTTGAGCTCGAAGAACATCAGGAAACCTTGGCCCGCGACGGAGCCTCTCCGGAGGTATTGGAAGAGACATCCAGCGTTTTGGGTTGGATGAGGAGGGTGGAAAACGGGATCATCGATTGGATGGGCGAGAATAGGGAAGGTCTGGAGGGAGGCGACGACAGTGATGCATTAGTCGAGGCTGGAGAACTCCTGAACGTGTTCAAAACAGCTTGGGAGTCCTCCTTGTCAAAGGCCAAATGGAATGCGGGCTACACAATGATGAGGAGGACACTGGAGCAAGTAAAGGTCGAGGGCGAAGATGAGGAAGAGGGGGGTGAAACGTTCTGTTCCCGGTTCCTATCTTTCATGGATACACTGGTTCGTTTTGAAAAATCCGAAGCCATGGCTATAGTGTTCGACATTCTCGGAGAAGAGGGCAGGGTGACGAGTTGCTTGTTGGACCCATCGGTGGTATCGTCTGGGATAATATCAAACTCAATTGGTTCTATTTTCATGTCAGGAACACTTCATCCCACATCCATGTATGCTGACCTGTTTGGTGTGTTCTCCGATTCAAGTATCGAAAGGAGTTACACATCTCCTTTTCCTGAAGATCAGAGGCCTATCTTGATATCCTCCGATGTGACGACAAAATTCACATCGAGAGGTGAGGGTAATCTCAACCGAATCAGGGGTCACATAGCAAGAGTTCTGGATGAATCCCCTGGGAACGTCGCGATTTTCTTGCCAAGCTACAACATGTTGAATGAGCTCGTAGACCAAGTCACCTGGGTGCCCGCCTCCTTCCGGATTAAAGTGGAGACAAATGAAATGAACAAGCAGGATGTTTCAGGCATTTTGAGGGACCTCAATGACGAGCAAATCAATACCGTGTTGGTGGCTGTGATGGGTGGAAGATTTTCCGAGGGAGTAGACTACTCAGGAGGGGTGCTATCCTCGGCAATCACAGTCGGATTGCCTCTGGCACCTCCATCTTCAAGGCATACTGCGACAGTCGAGTACTTCTCAAAACGATTCGGAAGGGAGAAGGGGTGGCGTTACTCTTCTGCTCAGCCTGCAGTTAATAGTGTACTCCAAGCAATTGGTAGGCCAATCAGAAAGAAAGAGGATAGGGCTATTCTTGTGGTTCTGGAAAATCGGTTTTTCAACAGGTCGTACTCCAGGCTGTTGCCCGACGGATTAACGACCATACCATCAGCGGATTCTGACATGACTGGACGCTTGACACGAAGGTTCTTTGCCAGATATCCCTGACATAGGTTAATGTCAGCCCCCTCCCGGTCATTGTCATGCGTTGGAGGCCCGTCGAGGTTCGATACATGCCGACGGAGGATCTAGGCCGGCCACTTAGCTCCCTAGGGCTTGACTCCGACGCCGAAAAAAACCATATCGAGTTCCTGAAGATCCCAGAGCTCCGAGAGGCACAATGGTACCATGACAAGTCGGTCCCAATTCCCAAGACCCACGAACACGAAGCGCCCCAAACTAAAATTAAACAACTAAGGGGCAAGATGGTTCGCTTTGAGACTAGTTTGAAAGGGGAAATAAGTGTCTTTGAAAGAGAAGTGGACACTGGAATAGATGTTCTGGTTCGGAGTGAGGCAGGTGACGAGATGGAACTATTCAATCACCCAGAGACCTCCAGCCTCCTGGAAGCAATCATATCAGACGGGTTTGTTAGTCTACATTTCGAGTGAGCCTAGTCCTCATCCACTTGTGCATCGATGATCCTATCCGGGATCTCTCTCAATTCGTCGATCGCTCTCAACACATCCGCAAGCGCGGCCTTGGCACGCTCTCTTTCCGACTCCCCGAGCTCGTGAGAAGAGTATCTTGCCTCCTCGAAGACTCTGTCCAACGATACCAGAGCTTCCTCCCTGATGGGGAGTGCCTGTCTAATAGCGACCTCGAACTCCCTAACAGTCTCAAAGTCCCTTCGCAAGAAGCCCCTCTTCTGGAGGACCGTCACCAACCCCTCATAGCATGTGAAAATAGCCTGCCTTATCTCGTCGCCTGCTGCAAGTAGTTCAGCGGCATATCCGAATATATTGGAGAACTCCCGGAGCCTCTTCGACCTCCTACGCCTGAGAAGGACGGTTGCGGCAATCGCAATGATCACAACAAGCCCGGAAATCGCGATGGTTTGCTGGGTCAAGATTGGGTCCTCTTCCACGAAGTAGGTCACATTCAGACCACCGTGAGCAACTGTAAGCCATATTCTGTCCTGAGGATCTATGATCTCCGAGTCGGTGCTAAACTCGATCGTCAAGTCCCCCCAGTGCTTGCTATCGGAGAATGCTGGAACTGGAGATTCCGTTTGGAAAATGTAGTCTGCCACACCATCTCCATCAGTTGTCTTCGTCATCGTGAATATCATCCCTGTCTCGTTGACCAGCATCGCGGTGATGGATACCCCCTCCACCGGTGCGTTCGTGTCTTGGGCGATGACAGTGGTCCAGCCCTGTATAGTCCGATCGCCATCGTATATGAGGAAAGAAGGTGGATCGAATGAGAAAAACACGGGCACCTTCATCAAGATGGTATGATTTACGCTCCCCTCGTTGAGATAAGAAGAAGCCGATGGAGTTGCAGTGATGGTTGTGACCAGATCGCCTGGAGGATAGAACTCTAGTGACGGTGCCTCGATTTCGAAGTGGCCAGTGACCTCGTCCCAAGTCACAGACGCAGGCCTTGATTGGCCGTTCCAACTCAGCGTGACCTCGATCTCGGACACTATCTCGGAATCCCCACCAACCTCCACGACCCTGCCCTCGATCCTTATCGGGTTGTTCTGATCGCTTCTGATCACACTAGCGTCTGACCAAATCACTTGAACGTCGATATTTGCCCTCACTAGAACTGAGGAGTTTGCAATCGCCGGTAGATAGAGCTCCTCACCTTGGAATTTTACCGCAATCTGGTGCTCTCCTCTTGTGATGGAAGAGTCGGCTGGTAGCTCAAATGAGAATAACCCGCTAGTCCCAGTGATCACAGTCGTGGCGACAACTCCGTCTAGCTCAACGTTGATGCTCCTGCCTACGAGCCCGGGTGAGCCAGCCGTGTCAGCGTCGTACAGCCTCCCAGTTATTGACCAGGCCTCTCCACGAGTGACGGAGGGTTGGGAAATCTCAAGGGAAATCTCAGTGTGGTATGCTATGGCGAGCGTGCCCACTACCGAGCTTTGCCGGTAGAAACCTTGTTGCGGAGCGATAGCCTCGACCGAATGGTTCCCGACCGAGAGGGTATCAGGAATGGTCCAGATTAGAGACCAAGTTCCATTTTGGTCGGTCAATGTCGCACCAATGAATGCCCCATCGACCGTCACCTCGACAGTGTGGTTTTGGAGATCCCCGCCGGGTAGGTTGTCAGTCACCTTGCCTCTGATTGTGATAAGGTCGCCGACAGCAGCAGGAGCGAGGTCATTCAATGTGATCGTCGTAGGCGCGTAGACCGTGAACACAGTGCTTCCGTTCGATGGTAGCACGAAGACCTCGCCTAGGAATGCAGCACGTACAACTCTCGGCCCCAGCTCCATGTCAGCCGGGATTGGGAGATAAACCGAGAAATTTCCTTCTAAGTCAGCAACGGAGTCAGTCACGAATGTTCCCTCTATCGAGATGGAGACAGTCCTGCCGGGTAGGACTCGCCCGATGCCATCAGTTACCCTTCCCTCGATGAGGAGTAGGTCGTTCCTGTCCACCGTGGTCGGGGGTGTGACGATGATCACCTGTGAGGTCTGTGTTGCGTTGTATTCGACGGTTGACGTCGAAGGGAGATAGAACTCTGGGTTGAGTGAGTCGCCCTGGCCCATCGGGTCGACCCATGTGAATCCCCCCAGGAAGTCCACTGTGGCATTGTGGGAGCCAAACTCGACGTCAATCGGGATTGGTATTGTTATCCTCCACTCCCCGCTAGTTTGATTCGTGAGGACAGTGTACTCAGGGCCCATTGAAACGCCGTCAATGGAGAGTCTGACCACCCCCGGGGTTGGTGCGTCTGACTCCACCAGCAATTGGCCGTGTTCGTCCAACAAGGTCCCAGCGATTGTAATTGATTCGCCGGCTATTCCGGTTCCAGTGACTGCGCTTATTTCAATCACGGTTGGAGCCAATATCACCACACGTACTGAGTCTGTGCTGCTAGATAGGCCGGTTGTACCAGCGAGGCCAGAGAACGTTGTGGAGAGATCCATGAACCCGATTTTCTCCCTGTCATCCACCGTAAATGTGTAGCTTGCGATGCCTTCTTCGTCAGTTGTAGCTGTGCCGTTCAGTTGACCGTTTATGGAAAATGAAATTGTCGAGGTTGGCACAGGGGAGCCGGTGTTGTCGACAAGTGAGACGTTTACGGTGAGATCGTCCCCCCTCACGGTCCTGCCATCAGGATCCAAATCAAGAGGGGAAAGGATCCTAGTTAGAGTGAATCCTCGACTATCAAACGTTGCTGATGCCTCACTCTGTTGGAAGTATGGTACTGCAGGGAGATATGTCGCCTCAACGAGATGATTGCCCCGCGGGGTGTCGGCATCCAGAACCATCTTCACAGACCATGTGCCATTTGGAGAGATTGAGAATGAGTTGAGGGTGAATCCATCATCAGAGCCATCTAAGTTGAAGTTCAGTCCGATTGAGAGTGGTGTGCCCACCCTGTTCACTAGTGCGCTTCCATTGTCGCTGAGCAGCGTACCAGTGATGTCCACCGAGCCGCCCGCCACTGGATTGCCGGAGATAGGGTCGATTAGTAACTGAGTGTCAGATCTAACGGTGAGTTTGAACACAGACGAGTTGGTGGGTAGCAAACTCGATGACCCGTTGAAGAAGAACTGTATCTGGACGATTCCAAGGGGGTGCTCTGGCGGGATTTGGAACTGGAAAACCACAGATCCGTTCGATAGCGTCACTTGTGGCGTGACCCATGTGTGGTGCAAGCGGGCTGCGGCTGGCACGCCACCGATCGGGAGATCGTTATCGCTCGATTCGACAAGTATTGCGGAGAACTCGACCGTTTCGCCCCTATCGACTACCGTTGGTGTATTGGGGCGCAATTGGATTAACTCAGTGACTCCGATGACAAGGATGTCTGAAATCCCGGAGGAAGTCAGGTAGAAAGGCGAGGAGCCGTTTATTATGGATACGATCAGGGTCTTGTTCCCGCTTGTGACGCCATCGGATTGTGGATCTGTTGGCACCAAAAGCGAGAACGAGCCGTTCACCGAGGTCAGGACGCTTTGTACGAGTGTCTCGCTATCATCGTTCAGGAACCTGACTTGCAGGGCCATTGGCCCAGTCACAGACCGGTTTGAGTCCACTCCATCCAAAACTCTTCCAGAGATAGAGAAGCTCTGGCCGGCAATGACGCTGGTTGGTGCCGAGTCTATCGAAACTCCGCTTGGAACGATGACCACGGCCTGCAAGTTCGATTGGTTCCCAGTTCTCCTTGTTGCTCCCTCTAGCTGGATTGCGTCAACCAGGTCATCAGCGACTATTAGGGTCAGGTTCACAGTTCCGGGGGCAATGTTCGGGGGCATCGTGGCATCTAGGGTAGCATTGCCACTCGGGTCTGTGATGTTGGTGACAAGGAGGGTCTCGTTCAACCCGCCCAAATCGAGCCATAGCGTGACTTCTATTCCATCCAAGGGGCTGCTATCGGCGACGTCCGTGACTGTTCCAGACACTTGGAAATCGGTTCCTGCGACGACTTCAACTTGCTGAGGGGATGGTGTGATGGTAAATTCACTTTCAAGGCCCATCTGTCTGAATAGGTCCCCGGAAAACGGGATGACATAGTATGGGCCTACCTCATCGGATCCCCGGTAGAACTCGAAGCTGATTTGCATCTCGTAAACTGAGGAGCCGAGGTCCTCCGGAGCCGTGAACTGAACGGAAAAGGCCCCCGTCGAGGTGTTAATGGCCCCTTGTCCGATTGGGATCTGGGTGGTGCCTTGGTCTTCAGCATCTGGAACTGAGATATCAATTACGATTGTCGTGTTGTTTCCGATTATGGGGGTGGCCAGCCCAGCGTCAACGAGGGTCCCGTTGGCAAATCCAGTGGTGTTCCTGTGGAACCAGTCGCGATCCAATGACCACGTGACTTGGGCCTCTGCTTGTAGCCTGTGAGTGTCGGCGTTGGTCAGCGGTTTGATGTATTGAGATCCAGAGTAGTTGAAGACCCATGGATAGTCTCCAGCGGGTACGATTCCCTCATCCCCAGGCGTCCATACAACCTCCAGCGTAGAGGAAGAGGTGTTCTGTGTCCAGACATTGGTCCCATTGTAATCCAACGTGAAGATACCCGGGTAGATCTGAAGAGGTGTGTCAGTGTGGTCCGTGATGGAGACCTCTACTAATGCCTCATTTGCCCTCAGCGACGGTGCCAAAGAGTAGTCCAGTTTCAGATATCCCAAGATGCCGAAAGTATCCTCCAGCAACTCAAAATCTGATGCCGTTAAGCCATCAGCCTGATATCTGAATCTGACGTCTATCAACCCAGAGGGTATTGGAACGTCATTTTCCGAGAAATTCCAGGTAATTCGGAACTCTCCCGGTTGTCCGGACCAGCTGGAGTCGTTGAGGTACCACGATGTTATTGGGGTGAAGTCTCCGGTAGAGCCAGCCGACCTTATGTCCAAGAAGAGCGTGCCATTCATTGGTTCTGGCGAGTCGCCCCTGCTCATCGCAGAGCCATTTATGCTGACATCCTCGTTGATGCCGAGCAGGCTGGAGTTCTCATAGCCGCCCTCAAGCGACAAGACGAGCTCCGGCGCCAGTGTTACGTTCATTTGAAAGTCGAGGCCATTTGGCCTGACGTGAGGAGGGGCTGTTGATGGTTGTAGGCCATCCTCTCGCCAGCCAGAGAACCATATCCTAGCATCAATTGACCCCAGTGGCTCATTCTCATCAATCGCTATGGGGAACTGGAAGAATCCTAGGTCAGTCACGTTCGTGGATATGTTGACTGTGCCAAGATTGACGGTGGTGTACTCCAAAGACAGCGTAAAGGCAGAGGAGCCGCTGATCTCATCGTCTAGATCGCTGGGGTCTGAGAGATCGAGGTTCTCCCACATGAAACGCCCCTCTAGATCAGTCGTGACCCCTGCTCCAACTGGAGGGAGTGACGCTGGTTGGGGGCCGAGGATCGAGATGGATGGATCGTCGGTTAGATTCAGCCCCCATATTTCGTTTTGGGACTGTGCTAGGCCTGTTCCGCTGGTCATCACGGAGTAGGGAGCCGATGCTGATCCCATCACCTCCACCACGAATGCAGCCAGTCCCGGACGAGGGTATGCCATCGAGGAAGAGTTGGACGTCATCGTGAACCAACCAGTCTCGTTGGTCGTTGATGACCCGAAGGCCGAGAGGGAATTGAAGAAAGGTGGCTCCAAGGCTACGGTTTCGGGGATTATGTGACCCCTTACCTCCGTGTTCTCAATTGGAGTCCCGTTCTCGGTGAAGACGAGTCTGCCTTCGAACAGTAGTACCTCTGATCCGCTCCTGTCATGCGCCCCAGTGCTTCTGCTGACGTCCTGGACAGAGATGGGGGGCGGAGGTGGGCAGGCTTGGAACGGCTGCCATCCCAAGTCCACGCCGCCTAGATTCTCGTTCGTCTGAAGGTGGGCCTCTACCCAGGAGGTAAGGTGTCGACCGTAGAAGGTGTGGGTGGTGCTATCAGGGTCCTGGATCCCGCCAGAGAAACCCGTGACTTTCCTTGCGGGGATGCCCAGAGTGCGGAGCATCAGTGCGAAGGTGCTGGAGTACTCGTCACAAGATCCTATTCTTGCATCCTCAAGCAACCATCTCGAGATGTCCTTGGGGCCATCGGTCGCTTGTGAGGCCTGGGTAAATCCAGATCCCGTTGACGACCAGCGGAATTGAACTGTGGAGTTCCCGTTGGTCAGGAAGTCCGATACCGCCTCAATCTTGTCCCATGCCGAAAAGGCGCCTGATGACGACACCACTTGGTTGGTTATCGCCATTGTGCGGTTCGTATCCTCATTAATCGGGATGTCCAAGCCGTAGGAGCTCCCAGAGTATGCGATCGACTCCTGTTTTTGGATAGCGGACAGGTTGTAATCTGGGGCATTGACCTTCAAGGAATCCAAGAATGAGTTGTCGATGATCAGATCTCGGGTGGAGTTCGTCACATTGAGCGTCACGTCAGGTTCGACCGTACTAGTGATGCTGAGTATGTTGTATGGCAGGATTGCCTGACTTCCCGGTTGGCCCAGTCCAGGGTATACGTACGAGATATCCCAAACATGGGATGATCCACCCCACACGGATTGGTCGGCGATCCCGCCTTGTATTTCCTGAGAGAACGGCAACAGGGTGAGTCCGTATGCGGACTGGTTCAGCCCCCACGAGCCGTTAAGGTACTGATCGAATGTGTACCAACGGTAGAATGGGGTAATAGAGGCATTCGCAGAGTCTGCTTCGTTGAAACCCACGACGATCAAATCGTTGGGTCCGAACGCAGAGGAGGAATTCAATGGATCGAGCCCGAGGTTGAGCTCCTCGCCGTCAGGTATGCCGTCACCGTCAGTGTCGGGATTTTCTGGGTCTGTCCCATCTTGTTCCTCATTCAGGTCCGGCACTCCATCGCCATCAGTGTCCAAGGGATTCTGGTCATCTGATGGGTTGTTCTGAGGATTTGTGCCATCCAGATACTCCTGTAGGTCCCCTACACCCCCTAGATCGGAGTCAGATACGTTCCACAAGGTGACCCACCCGTCGAAGGACCCGTTGGTAAGGCTTGCACTACCGAATGTCAGATCGCATCCAGTGCTATTTTCGAAGTAGTCATTGAGACCATCGGAATCGGTATCTAATCTATTGGAGCATGGTTCGCCCGGGTCAGTTCCATCGAGCCAGACCTCCGTCCAGTCATCCACCCCGTCCGAGTCGGTGTCGGCGAGGTTGGGATTCGAAAAGTATCCATATTCAGACAGGGATTCTTCCCAATCTGCAAGCCCATCCCCATCTGTGTCGGCATAATCGTCGTCACACCATGGGTCATTCACTGCGCCGACTGTATTGTTCCAGCACCAGGAACCGTTCAGTATGTTGATCCACACAGTATTATTGGGCGGTACTGGTTGTACGAGGTCGAGAGTAAGGTTGCCGTCAATCCTAGCCCATGTGAAGGGGGTCCTGGATCCATCTTGAGAGACGTACATTCCCAACATCATGTCTGGAGTCCGCCAGTTCGGGCCCGGGGGAACTCCCTCGGTGGAGTTCAAGGTGACTTGTTGGGCTATGGGATCCCAATCCTGGACCGTCAGATTCACGATCGAGGTGCTCACGCAAGGTTCGGAGCCGTGAGCATCAGCCTCAGTCCCATCGTTGACCCCCCCGAAGTCTGTGTCTGGCACATCCCATTTCGTGCAGGTGATGTTCTCCATGTAATTTGGTATGCCATCCTCATCAGCATCCCCATCGTCCTCGATCCTAGTCGGATCAGTCTCACCAGGGTCAACATTTCCGTTGAAATTAGAATCCTCCACGCCGTCGTCGAATGGGTCTCCATCCGTGTTGTTGTTTCTGGGGTCGGAGGCAAGGGGGGGGCTGCCATAGCTGCCGTTGACCTCGATGCCATCGGTAATGCCGTCATTGTCCGTATCCACTGCAGTTGGATCGGTGAGGAGAATCAAGGCCTCTCTTGAGTCATTCAAGCCGTCTCCATCGGTATCATTCAAAAATGGGTCTGTGAAGGTTATACCATCCACCTCGGCGGTGAGAAATGCGCAACCGCCGGGTCCGAGCGACAGCACTGGGTTGCAAGGGGTTTCTGTCTGGGTTCCGTTTTCCGGGCCCGGTTGGAAGTATTGGGTTGGCGGGAAGGTGGATCCGTCCCTCGTAGACCATGCGGGGTTAATGTATTCCCAGAGGTTGAGTAGCCCATCGTCATCGGGGTCGCCGTAAGCGCCGTCATCACCAGTTCCATCTGTTGGGTCCAGTCCGAATGCAATTTCCCAGCCATCGTCCATCCCATCTCCGTCCGTATCCCAACCATCGACATCCTCATCGATCAAGCCGTCTCCATCGTCATCGTTTGAGGCGCAATCTGCGTCTCCATCAAAATCAGAGTCGGCGGAATCGACTAGTCCGTCGAAATCGTCATCGAATCCATTCGTGCATATGTTTCCCACTGGGTCTTCGTCAGCTCCATCCGAGCCATTGCCTTGGATAATCTGCATAGCAGACTCCTCATCCCAGTTGCTGACAGGTACCGTTCCATTCCACCAGACTCCATTGTCCAGAACGGTTGGCGTTGAAACGTCGTCCCAGCCTGATGGTATACCCCACAGGTACTCATTCAGGTTCGTGAGGAGGTCTCCATCTGGGTCCCCCGTCGAACCATTCAGGTCATTTGGCGACAGTGGATCTAGGCCGTATTTCCATTCCCACCCGTCTGGCAGGCCATCATCGTCGCTATCCCAGTCCTGAGGCTGCGTGTTGATGTAAAACTCGAGGCCGTACGCCAGTCCGTCCCCATCCGCATCCAACGATGCTGCAGCACGCATGGAGCCTATGTGGAGAACGGAGATGGTAGAGAACAACATCAGACAGACCAAAATGACAGCAGATCTCCTCTGTTGGAGCCCGTGTGCCTGATGCATAAACCGAATCCCCTCCAGTAAGGCACTTAAGCAGAATGGAGCATTGTTCGGACTTCGCTTAGACTAACTCGATGTCGTCATCCATTGAATCTTCATATTGAGGCTCAGTTATGCTCGGGGCCTCAACCTCTATGCTAGGTTGGGTATTCATCTCGTTGGACAAGGCATCGAGCAGCGCCATTTGAGCCGCCACCCGGCGGCGACTCATACGAGATTGGAATCCAGCAAATAGTAGGAGTATCGCAAGACCCGCTATGATGATTGTCGATGTTCTTGGATGTGTGACCTCGTTAACCAACAGATCAAAAACTGATGCGATGCTAACAACCATGGTCAAGGTAAGCTCGGCGGTGTAGGAGTCAGGCCACGCCTGGTCCGTGGCGAATGGGCTTGCCTCGATAGTGACGGGTACCCTATCCCCGTTGTTTGCATTGGAAGGGGCTGTCACCCTGATCCTGAATGTTAACTCTTGGAAGGGGCCGATCTCTACCAGAGGTGAGCCGGAGGGGCCCTCAACGTCGACGCTCCAGCCCTGTTGGTCGACGCTTGCGCTCAATAGGACAGTCTGGGGGCTGTTTCCCTTATTCTTTACTTTGATCTGGTATGCATATTCGTCGCCGGGGGCTATGCCTCGGTTTGATGTGACCTGCACCAATTCCAATGCAGGAGCATCCGCCTTGACGTTGAGAGTCACGGCCAAGTCGAAATATCGTGCTTCTTCGTCGTTGGACGGAATGTCCTCCTTGACGCGAAGGTAAATGGTGTGGTTCCCCTCGACTACTTGTGAAGTCATCTCGATTGTCATGTGCAGCTCAATGAAATCATCAGGGCCCAGCGTGACCTTGGGTGCATTGGATCCTGCGCTATCGATGATGTTGTAGGTCCAGATGCCGTATGCTTGGTTCCTGTCGGTATTCTCAGACAGGGACGCGGGGTTGATTATCAGCCATGAGGTTGCTTCAGACGAGTCTCCAGACAGGCTGTTTGTGACCCTAATCCTCATGGATGTCGACGAACAGTCATCCGTCTCTATGAAACCTAGTGGGACCCCATCGCAGTCCTGCGAGACTTCGGCCCGGATGCCGAATGTCCTTTGGATGGTAAATTCGACTATCGTCTTCAAGGAGCTGTTGTTCATGCTGGCCACCTCTAGCCTGATCATTCCCGTGTCTGGGTCCGCCCTATCCCCCGATGGCTTGATCGACAGCCTGATTGTCTGGGTATTGTGCCGATCCAGTGAATTCGAGTGGAATGTCCCATCATCGTCGTCCTCGAGTATTCTCTGTCCGGTTTCATTGTCGTAGACTTGAATGATCGCCTTGGATCTCTCTAATACGTCGATCCTGAAGGAGTCGGATGTGAATCCCGAGTTGAAAACCTCCATCAAAAATGGATTGAACTCCCCATTCTCGACGTACCTTGGCACATTGGGATCTATTTGTGGGATAGAAGAGTTTGCGATCAGATCCTCCTTTTCTTCATCCCAAACCGACACCAAGGGGGGTTGGTAGACTTGTAGTTTCTCTATTTCCAACTCCAAGGTGTCTGAGACGCTTTCGAAAGAGCCCCCTACCTCTGCGTCGCCGATTGCCCTTATTCTGATCTTTGGAGGTACGAAACTCAAGTCTAGCGGAGCGGTGATTGTCATGATTGGGCTTAATATCGTCCCACCAGAGTTCATTGTGTAGCCGCCCGGGCTGTCAAATTCAACAAGCCAGTCTGAACCTAAGGTGGTGAGCAGTTGCAGTTCCACGTTCATCGACAGGGTGGCATCCCCGCGATGAATTAGTTGCAGGGGCACGGGTGTGATGGCGCCGGGCGCGATGTATTCGACCCCCCTGTCATCGGCATGTTTCAATGAAACTCCAAACTCGTTCATCTTGATGGTCTCATGGGATATTGTGAATACATTTGATTGCACATCAGTGACCCTCAACTCAGCCTCATAATCCCCGGATTCCAAACCACTCTGGTAGGTCCACTTAAATCGCCCGAACAATCCCTCAGTCGTCCACTCTATTTGTTGGGGCACGGGGGTTAGGTCCTTCTCGAGCATCAGTTGATTCGTCTCTGTATATCTCAGCCTCAATTCGACGGATTCGATATCCTTCCTGCCAAAGGCGCTTTTCACGTCGAAGCTAAATTGCATCTCCCTGTCGCTGATGACGTCGTTCGGATACCAGTCCACGACTGCACCATCTATGAATCCGTCACCGGGCCTCTGGACGAAGAATACGGTGTCTGAAACGGCATTTGTGCTGATGTCGATTAATGAGTACCTGCTGTCACCGCTGATTTGGTTGAAGGCAACCTTGGCGTCACAATCGTTGAAGAAGCCGCCGTCTCCACATCCCGTCATTTCCGCCCGGATTACCAAGACAAGTTCATCTGATTCCGAGACCATGAATGAACTCGACCCTCCTGATCCCGTGAGATCGACGTCGATTGCCTCGTGTTCGAAGTCACAGCCCCCGAAGCCTGAGCATGCCTCGTTTTCTAGTTCACCTGTCGCCACAGTAGAGCCGCCTGCCTGCAGGCTGAATGTCCATGTGACGATGGAGTTCTGAGGTCCTTCCGCTTTCAAGAAAATATTCAGGGGTATGTAATATTGGCTACCTCCGCCAGTTTGTCTCTTGTCCCCAACAACTTGGAGGGATTGCATCAATTCGTTTGTCGTGAACTCAAGTGAGGTGTCTAGTGCTGATGCCTCGAGTTGCCCTCCCTCGGATGGCAATACTGTTGAGAGATTGTTTCCTGTTGTGAGATACAGGGAGTAGGTCTCTAGTTGGTTCGAAACACTAGATTCCATCCTAGTCGATGGCTCATCTAGCATTGATGGGGTAGGTACGATGCTTATTTGGAACAAGATTACCATCGCCATCGCAATGACTTGGGCCTTTGTGACTCCTTGTCCCCCATTCACATTGTCCATGTCTATTGGTGTCAAGTCTGATGTTAAAGGATTCTCACACCCCGGACCATATCTGTGCTGATTACACTACCCCCTAGGGTTGATTCAAGTCTATGAGCGATCTCGGAGAAGCTGCAGGGGTACCCGAGCGGTCAAAGGGGCCGGACTTAAGCTCCGGTGGCAAGGCCTTCGTGGGTTCAAATCCCACCCCCTGCACCAATTACTCATCTATTAGCTGTGTTTGACCCTCACCATGGTGCACCCAAGGTCGCTTTCGAATCCCATCACCTCGATTTTCGTCAGGGATACCGTGGCGGCGAGAGCTGCTTTAGGCTCCAGTGCTCTGTCAAGAATCCTTTTAGCAATGGTCTCTTGTAACTCTGCCCTTGATTCGGACAGAACAGCCTGGACTGAGTCCTCAAGATATTCGTAATCCAACACATTGTCAATTGTGTCCTCAAACTCTCCAGAAGGAGCCACGAGAACTTCGATATCGAATCGTACTGGTTGCGTGACGCCCTTCTCATGGTCGTGCACGCCCACGTCGATGTGCTTGGTCAGGTCCTCCATCCTGATGGTCCCCCACTCTTTGAGGCCCAGGATGCTAGCGGCATACGTCATTTCAGCGCTCGATTTCATCCCTGATCACCATTGAATGCAGGATCCCTAATTTGTTGTCTAAACCTTTCTCCGCCATCGACGTAAATAGTCTGTCCTGTGACTGATTTTGCCTTGGCCAAGTACAATACAGCATTTGCCACATCCTCTGGGGAGGGACCGAAGCCCAATGGAGCGGCAGAGTTGACGGATTCTAATTTATCATCGTCGAGGAAATCGCTGGTCAAGGTGTGCCCCGGGGCCACAGCGTTAATCCTCAACTTGGGTGCCAGTTCCCTGGCAAGTATGTCGGTAATCGAAGCAAGTGAAAACTTGGATAGCGTGTATGAGAGGAAATCAGAGTTGGGTGATTTGATCTTGAAATCAAGTATGTTGACCACCCAACCATCTCCCGTTTTGTGTAGCTCCCTGGATAGAATCAAAGGAGAATAGGCATTAACAATCATGTGGCCAGAAAATTTCTCAACCTCAATAGTGTTAACATCGTCATATGAATATCTAGATGCATTGTTTACCAAACCCGTGACCTTGACTCTGAACAGTGTCTCAGTTCTATGGATCAATGTCTCAACATCGGTGACTTTCGACAGGTCACACTCAATAGTTTCGGCTTGCCCGCCTTGGTCTCGTATTGTGGATGCCAAACTATCAGCCTCACGCGACGAGGAGTTGTAATGGATGATGACAAAAAACCCATTTGATGCCAGTGTTTGGCTTATTCTCTTCCCAATCCTGCGGGACCCACCTGTGACAATCACAGCTTCTTCCATGTTGTTCTGATTCAGTTTTATGATTTATAAGATCGTCATAGCCTTCGTGGTGTGAAATTAATTGTAAACGCCATAGTAAGTTCGGAAAATTGTGTGTGGGAGTACAGGCATCATGATTAATTTCTGGTTTTGATTTGTTAGGGATGGAACCCGCCCAATTAATTGTCCGATCCAAAAATAGGTGGAAAAAACATCGATTTGAGAAGCTCACATTGAAACAGCCCGCAGGCAATGGTTAATCTTCCTCCCCATCAGGGAACGATCATGCCTCGCAGGCTGCCCGTTGTGAAGTCACACATCACTCACAGCCCAGGGCGGCCTGAACGAAAGCGCCTTCCACCTTGGTTCAAGACCCAATTGCCCACTGGCGAAGCCATGAAAATCTTTGAAGAAACGCGTACAAGGGTCGAGTCGAACCAACTAAACACAGTTTGCGAGGAAGCCCGTTGCCCAAACATTCACGACTGCTGGAGCAGGGGGACTGCGACATTCATGATCGCTGGCCATGCCTGCACGCGTGGCTGCAGATTCTGCGCAGTTGACACCATGAAAAGACCGGCGCAATTAGACCCTAACGAGCCTTCAAATCTCGCTGAGGCCATAACTAGAATGGGGTTGAGTCATGCTGTAATAACTGTGGTGAACAGAGACGATCTTCCAGACGGAGGCGCCCAGCATTACAGGGACTGCATAATGGAGGTGCACAACAGATCCCCGGGAGTGGGGCTTGAACTACTGTGCTCTGACTTGGATGGAAACCTGGAAGCATTGGCGGCACTATTGTACGAGCTCCCACTCAGTGTCTTTGCCCACAACGTTGAGTGCGTGCCCCGCTTGGATCCGATCGTCAGAGACCCTCGTGCGTCCTTCGCCCAGTCGCTCAGGATACTTTCTGAGGCCTCTTATCTCCGACCTGATCTCAAGATAAAATCCAGCCTAATGGTTGGCTTGGGGGAAACTGATCTAGAGGTTGTCGATGCGATGAGGCTTCTCAAAGATGCAGGTGTGCAGATGATAACAATAGGACAATACCTCAGGCCATCAGACAGGCATCTCCCCGTTGATAGATTCCCAGAACCGTCATCATTCATGATGTGGGACGAGCAAGCGAGGAAGATGGGTTTCGAGGCTGTGGCCTGTGGCCCGCTGGTAAGATCGAGCTACAGGGCTGGGCTACTCTTCGACGAATCCGAAGGGGCTGAACCAGTCGTGACCAGGGACTCCACGGGGTCAGCGATCAGCTCGCTTCAAATTCACAGGCCGACCATGGACAAGGAGGGCTTAGCGACATGAACAATGATGGCTGTGAAACTCCCATACGAGTGCCATCTGCCCCTTTCAGACCAGGGGAATCGGCCTCTTTCGAGGAGTGGTCGTATTCTCCCTCCGACCTGATGAAGCCAGATCCACTCTCCTGCGAACCCAAAGACACTATCCCGCATTCCACAGGTCTCATACGAGTCCTTGGCGATGACGACTCCCGCTCGGGGGATTGGGATCCTGATATCTCTGACTCCGACCTCCTTATCGGCCTGGAACACATGGTTAGATTACGGATCTTCGATGACAGAATGATGAAGATGCAACGTACAGGAAAACTCTCGTTTTACATGAGGTCTCTTGGAGAGGAGGCAGTGGCCATCGCCCAGACGATGGCGTTGGAGGATCAGGACTGGATTTTCCCAACATATCGCCAGCCTGGTGCACAATTCGTGAGGGGCAGGGACATGGTGAGCATGATCTGCCACTGCATAGGCAACGTAGAGGACAATGTAAAAGGACGACAGATGCCTGTCCACTACACATATCGCGAAGGGAGGTACATATCCGTTTCAAGCCCAGTTGGTACCCAATTCAGCCAAGCCGTCGGTGTTGCGATGGCCTCGGCCTACAAGGGGCTGGATGAGGTCACAATCACGTGGATTGGAGATGGAGCGAGTGCCGAGGGCGACTATCACTACGCATTGAACTTCGCGAGCGTATTTCGCCCTCCTGTAATCCTCAACGTGGTTAACAACCAATGGGCGATATCAACGCACGCTAACCTCGCAAGCGGGAGCAGCACATTCGCTGACAGGGGACTTGCGTACGACGTGCCATGCTTAAGGGTGGATGGAAATGACTTCCTCGCACTATACTCGGTCACCGATTGGGCTCGAAAAAGAGCCTCTGCAGGTCTGGGAGCGACCCACATCGAAGTCCTAACCTATCGAGCAGGCGCTCATAGCAGCAGCGACGACCCAACAAGGTACAGGCCCTCGGACGAACCCGATGTCTGGCCGGGAGGAGATCCCATACACAGGCTGAGAGATCACTTGATTTCGGTTGGGGCATGGACAGAGGAGAAGCACAAGGACCTCGAGGACCGTATCGACTCAGAGGTCATGGCTGCCTACAAGGAGGCAGTCAAGTTCGGTGACCTAGCACAAGGGCCTTACCCGTCCTCAGACACCATCTTCACCGAGGTCTACTCGGACGTACCGTGGCACTTGCAAGAACAATGGGACGAAATGAATCGGCTAGGGGGTGATTAGCTGCCAGAGATGAACATGGTCCAGGCAGTCAACTCCGCATTGGACAACATGCTCTCAATGGATGAGGACGTCCTTGTCTTTGGAGAGGATGTGGGATACTTCGGAGGCGTATTTCGTACCACAGACGGGCTGCAGGAGAAGCATGGCGCCCACAGAGTCTTTGACACCCCTCTGTCTGAGGGGGGAATCGCTGCCATTGCATTCGGCATGGGCTTGAATGGCCTAAAGCCGGTTTGTGAGATCCAATTCGCAGACTACATCTTCCCCGCTTATGATCAGATCGTCAATGAAATCGCCAAGCTCAGACACAGGTCAGGTGGAGAGTTTTGGACGCCAATTACAATCAGGACGCCTGCCGGAGGCGGGATCAGGGGAGGCCATCATCACTCCCAATCACCTGAATCACAGTTCACACATACCCCGGGTTTGAAGGTCGTCTATTCTTCTACGCCGTACAACGCCAAGGGGCTCCTGATATCTGCGATCGAGTCCGAAGACCCTGTTATCGTATTTGAGCCAAAAAGGTGCTACAGGGGCCCCTTCTACGGTGACCCCCACAAAGTTCCAACTTGGTCAGGTCATGCGGAGGCTGAGGTGCCAGACGTCCATTATACCGTGCCCATAGGTGAGGCGCGACTCGTCACCGAGGGCAATGACTGCACGGTCATCGCATGGGGTACCATGGTGCATGTGTGCGAGGAGGGCATCAGGCAATCAGGTGCATCTTGTGACTTGATCGACTTGCAAAGTCTAATTCCCTGGGACAGGGAGGCCGTAGTGAGGTCGGTCAAGAAGACGGGTCGATGCGTAATTGTGCACGAGGCGCCAAAGACAAGCGGGTATGGTGCGGAGATGGCGGCCAGTGTCCAAGAAAGGTGCTTCTGGAGCTTGGAGGCACCCGTGACGAGGGTGACTGGTTGGGACACTCCGTTCCCGCACACCACTGAATGGGACTACATGCCGAGCCCGCAAAGAATCGCAGAAGCCATACGTGGAACACTGGAGGGTTGACCATGGCGAGAAAGGCGTTCAAGCTTCCAGACATCGGAGAAGGGGTCGTTGAAGGCGAAATAGTTACGTGGCACGTAGAGGTCGGCTCCCCCGTTTCGGAAGATGACGCCATTGTGGATGTCATGACGGACAAATCTACAGTCACGATTCCGTCTCCCTACTCCGGCACGATAGTTGCGCTGAACGGCGAGGTGGGCGACATGGTCGCGGTGGGGGCCGTCCTAGTCGAGTTTGAGTCGACTGGTGAATCAGGGTCTGAGGCCGAGGCCTCCCCGGAACTTGTAGAGGCAGCGCCGAGCGAAGATGTCATGCCTGAGGCTCCACAACTCGAGGAGAAAGAGGAGGAGAGTCAATCACATCAACCTACTACGCCTGCTATGACTTCTCCAGCTACACCTCCAAAGGCCGCAAACAGCACTGTACTGGCCAGTCCCGCAGTGAGGAGGCGCGCCAGGGAATCCGGGATCGACCTCTCAATGGTCGTGGGCAGCGGGAGGGGGGGCAGAATCCAACAATCCGACCTCGACGCAGCTCTCGCGACAGGAGGCTCGAGCCCCTCTCCCAGATCGGTCAAGAGGGTCGGTACAAGGGAAATGAAAGTCGTAGGCCTCAGGAGGAAGATAGCAGAGCAAATGGTCATATCGACGTCATCCATACCTCATTTCTCGTACTTTGAGGAGGTGGATGTCACCGCATTGGAGGAGCTTCGCCAGTTGCTTAACTCAGAAAGGGTCGAAGGACAGCCTAAACTTACCTATCTCCCATTCATCATGCTAGCACTCTCCAAGGCGTTCGAACGCCACAAGAAATGCAACGCCGTCTTTGATGATGAATCTGGGGTTGTCACAGAGCATGATGCTGTCAACCTGGGAATCGCCACCCAGACAGACAGGGGGCTTTACGTCCCCGTCGTCAAACACGTCGAGGCCATGGACGTCTGGCAAGCAGCCACGGAAATGCAGAGAGTGACGGGCTCTGCCAGAGATGGAACCGCTACTTTGGAGGACCTGTCTGGTTCTACATTCACTATCACAAGCCTCGGCAGGGACGGTGGGCTTGGGGCGACCCCAATCATCAACCATCCCGAAGTAGGGATACTCGGCGTTCACAAGGCCAGAGACATGCCGGTCGCGAGGTCCGGATCCATCGTTATCAGGAGGATCATGAACCTCTCGAGTTCGTGGGATCACCGCATCGTCGATGGGGCAGATGGTGCAGCTCTAGTTCAGGACCTCAAGAAGATGCTAGAGAACCCTGCTCTGATTTTCATGTGAGGTATCGCCATGGCAGAAGTTCGAAAATGTAAGGTACTTGTCGTCGGAGGTGGCCCAGGAGGCTATGTCGCTGGCATAAGATCCGCTCAACTAGGGCTCGACACAGTCATCGTTGAAGGCTCGAGATATGGTGGCACCTGCCTGATTCGCGGATGCATTCCCTCCAAGGCGATGATACACGCCGCTGAGCGATTTGAGTCTCTGTCGGAGCACTCGAAGGCGGGGGGCCACATGGGAATAAGCGTCAAGGGCGATCCAACCCTCGACATGAAGGGGCTGGTCTCATGGAAGGACAGCATAGTCGACCGTCTCAACAAAGGGGTCGAATCCCTCTTGAAATCGGCTGGAGCAGAGGTCATCCACGGCTGGGCCACATTCACCGGCCCCAAGACTTGCTCAGTTGATTCGAACGGACAATCCTTGCAAATCGAGGCCGAGAACGTGATCCTCGCCACTGGATCCACACACATCGACCTTCCTTTCATGCCATGTGATGAGGAGATGGTGTTGTCCAGCACAGGGGCACTCGATCTCCAAGAGCTCCCCGCTGAGGTTGCAATCATAGGAGGGGGCTACATCGGGTTGGAGCTCGGATGTGCTCTCTCGAAATTAGGGTCCAAAGTCACAGTCATCGAGGGCATGGGTGACATCCTCGCAATGATGGACAAGGAGATCAGGAGGCCCCTGGAGATATGGCTCAAGAAGCATGGCGTCGTCATAAATCGCGGGGCCCTTGCCAGAGGGGTTGAGATAATCGAGGAGGAGGGCGGGAAAAAGAAGGCCAGGCTCACCTACGAGATTGACGACGAACAGAAGTCAATCGACGTGGACAAGGTGCTAGTGACTGTCGGCAGAAGAGCCAATTTGGAGGGTTGGGGCTTGGAAAAGACCGGGGTCCGACTAGGGAACAATGGCAGATTCATCAGAACAGACAGGAGATGCAGGACCAACATACCAGGGGTTTTCGCAATCGGTGACGTGGCAGGGGACCCCATGCTGGCCCACAAGGCGAGTGCGGAAGGGGAGATGGTAGCAGAGATCATCGCCGGCTTGGACAGGGAGTTCGACAAGATCGCCATACCCGCAATCATATTCACCGAGCCCGAAATAGTGTCGGTCGGGTTGGATCCCGAAACTGCGAAGGCGCGTGGTGAGGACGTGATCGTCGGGAAGTTCCCGCTCGCGGCGAACGGTAGGGCATTGACGCTTGAAGCGGAAAAGACCGCCGGCTTCATCAGAGTCACGGCTAGGAAGGAAAACCATGCAATTCTAGGCATACAGGCAGTTGGCAGCCATGTTGCGGAGCTTCATGGCGAATTCGTTCTGGCCCTGGAGATGGGTGCTGTTCTGGAAGACATCGCGAGCACAGTACATGCCCACCCCACCATGACGGAAGCCTTCCATGAAAGCGTGCTCAAAACCCTCGGACACGCAATCCACACATCTTGAAGGCCCCTCTTGAAATGGGGGACGCTCATCCCAGACCATGCAAGTGGCACGTGCTGTTGTGGCGGGGATCGTGGACTACCCGGAGGCCATAGAGGTCATGGATCGACTGAGGGATGATCGCATCTCTGACTCAGAACAAGACACAATACTCTTCCTACAACATCCTGAGATTGTCACCATGGGCCCAAGGGCCAGGAAAGAAGGAGTCACTGCAGAAGGGTACTCTACAGTTGATGTTGATAGGGGAGGCGGGCTAACGTGGCATGGGCCGGGTCAACTTGTCGTATACCCGATAATCAAGTGGGCAGAGAATGAGCGTGGCGTGCCTCAAATCGTATCCAAGATGGAGGATTGGGTCATCTCCGCTCTCCATGACTGTGGTATAGAGGGATATCGGGACCCAGCCATGATGGGGGTCTGGGTGGATGACCACAAGATATGTTCAGTTGGCCTCTCTTTCAGGAGTTGGGTTTCGAAACATGGATTAGCAATCAACATAGAAACGCCAGAAAGCAGAGTAGAGAACCTAGAGTGTTGCGGCCTCGCTGCTGGCACGACTACCTCCCTGCACAAGCTAGGTCACACCCATGACTTAGAGGGGCGCACAATAGACAGGGCCAGGGTCCTCGAGGCTATGTTCGAAACTGCACCGGGCTCGATCTCGAGGGTATTGTCTCTCACCGAACCTTGGGAGGCCCTCACATGACCAGTGGTGGGTTGGAATTGGGACTCAGCGGGCTATGGCAGTTGAATCCTGACATCGTCTTCTTGAATCACGGGTCTTTCGGCGCCTCCCCCAGAGCAGTGCTTGACCACCAGACCGAGTTGCGCTCCATCATGGAATCTGACCCGGTCAACTTCATCGATGGCCACGGGAGGGAGCTTTGGGCTGAGGCGATCACTAGACTCTCAGGATTTCTGAATGCTGACCCCGATGGGATGGCCTTTGTGGCGAATGCCACTACGGGGGTGAATACAGTCCTATCATCACTTGACATCGGCACTGGTGACGAAGTGGTGGTGACCGACACGACCTACCAAGCATGCAGGAATGCCGTTGACCACCACTCATCGATCAAGGGGTTCGTCGTCAAGGTGGCCAATATCCCCGTTCCCCTCACCTCAAAGCATGAGGCCATTGATGCAGTATTGAGTCAAGTGGGGAACAATACCAAACTCGCCCTGATAGACACGGTATCAAGCCCAACGGGGATCAGGTTGCCATTCGAAGAATTGGTTGAGATCCTGAATGGCAGGGGTGTGGATACATTGCTAGATGCAGCGCACGGTCCCGGCTTAATTCCGCTTGACATAAGTAGGCTGAACGCCGCATTCGTGACCGGAAACTGTCACAAATGGCTCTGCACGCCCAAGGGCTCCGCGTTCCTACATGCAAGGTCAGACAAGCTCCACATACGTCCACTTGTCATTAGTCACGGCGCTACTTTGCCGGAGAGATTAGGACCTAGATTCCGATTAGAGTTCGATTGGACGGGGACGATAGACCCGACCGCTTGGATGTGCATCCCATTTGCCATTGATCACCTTGGGAGCCTTTTCGAGGGAGGGTGGGACGAAATCATATCCAGAAACCACCAAATGGCGCTAGCCGCCAGGACGCTGATCGCAGATAGAGTTGGGCTTCAACCAGTGTGCTCGGAGGAGTTCATCACATCGATGGCCGCATTCATCATTCCCGGCAGTCCCCACCACCCCGATCCAGACCCCCTACATGAGCTACTATACCGTGCCCATGGCATACAAGTGCCTGTTCAAGGTTGGAGCAATCATGCCGCTAGGTACCTAAGGATAAGCTCTCATCTCTACAATGATCTCGGCCAATATAGGAGGCTCTCAGAAGCCCTAATCCACGAGCTAGGGTGAAGAGCAACCTTTGAAGTCAACAAGTGAATCCCGAAAGCCATGCCATCCGCAGTCATAGCGATAACTGGGGCATCTGGGTCCCAATACTCAGTACGCCTCATAGAGGCTCTGGTCGATGCCGATTGGGACATATTCCTCACAGTCACCAGGGAGGGGGCCATCAACCTAAAACTGGAATGCAACATAACGCCCCGTGAGCTAGCGGAGAGGCATGGTATCAGGTTGGAACAGAACCAAAACCTGGCCGCCAAATCAGCCTCTGGCTCCGCAAGGTTCGATGCATATGTCATCTGTCCTGCTAGTGGCACCACAATCGGGAAAATCGCTGCAGGGATATCAGACAACTTGGCAACGCGCTCTGCCATAGTCGCAATGAAGGAGAGGCGGAAGCTGATAATAGTCCCCAGAGAAACTCCGATGGCAACACCTCACTTGGAAGCTCTGGCCAAACTATCATCATGGGGGGTCGTCGTACTCCCTGCATCCCCAGGTTTCTACAAGAATCCCAAGACGATTGACGATCTCATTGACTTCGTCGTCGCTCGCATACTCGACCAATTGGACGTCGAACATTCAGTGGGGAGCAGGTGGACAGGCGAGGAAGTTTCCTGAGCCATCGTCGGTAAATATTGAATCTTGACACCCATTGCTCCGCCCATGAGGGTGCTTTCGGCCACATTGCTCGCGGCCTTGGTTCTAACTGTCCCATTGACCTCATGCCCAGAGGCCCTAGACGATCACGGGAGCGAACTGCAGGCCGTGATCGGCGCCTCGTGCGACATATGCTTCAACGAGATTATGGCAAACCCCTCGGGCCCAGAACAGGGCCTGTACCCAGATGGAGAGTGGCTCGAACTGATCAATCGAGGACAGGCACCGGTCTCACTTCAAGGATGGTACATCGAGGACGCGGGAGGATGGAAGCACTACATCAACCAGTCCACATGGGTAGGGTTCGAATCGCTAACCGTCCCATGGACCTTGGAGGTCGAGGGCTATGCGATCGTTGCAGAGAACGATGTTGGAACATTGAGAATGAACAACGGTGGAGAGAGCCTTTTGCTGATTGACGCCCAAGGAAATGAGGTTGACAGCGTCACCATCGACAGCTCGGATTCAGGTGTGTCGAAAGTTCGTTCAGGACACAACTCCACAGATGACCAGTTTTCCAATTCGTTGAGTCCCACCCCAGGGTATGCCAACCATGGCAACCAGTCTGGATTTAGCGATGAGGGCACCATATTGTTCACTCGGGCCATGCCAGTTGGCGTCAATGGATTCGCCTCAGATTGGCTTGAGATACAGAACGTAGGGGACTCCACCGTCGACCTTAGTGGGTGGAAGATCTCCAGAAACCGGTCTTTCTCTGCCCCATGGACCTCCCCTTGGATATCCACATTCAGAGACCTAATCATCACACAGAACGAGAAGGTCATCCTCACCTCTGATCCAAATAGCGTGCCTGATTACATGGCCAATCGGATCCTCAATGGGGAGATCGTGATGGATACCATGCCTCGATTAGTGGATTCCGGCACTGCCCTCCAACTGCTGGACAAGAGGGGAGACATCATCGATGCCTTGGTCTACGATGGCGGCAATGCTGACATTGAGGGATGGATTGGGCCATCGATAAGCGTAAGGGGAGAGGGGAGCCCGGGGCTCATTCTATCGCGTGGGGATGGGTGCTCGGAGTTGGTTGACTCCGACACGTCGGCAGAATGGCAGGTAAGGAGCTACAGGATCGGCGCCTCTACATTCTGTCCCGCCGCTCCTATCGATCTGAGCGGGCCAGACGGGATATGGCCATCGATCGGACCTGACGGAGTGCTGGAGGACCTTCTTGGCTGGATCGATGGGGCTCAGAGTTCATTGAGGGTCCACATCTACGAGTTCCTAAGCCCCGATGTGACGCATGCCCTGCTAGACGCCCTGGGTAGGGGCATCGAGGTCACATTAGTACTCGAGGAGGGGATCTTGGACTCCTCCTCAGTCAGCAACTCCCAGAGGGGGCATGCGAGTGTCCTTGACGAGGCAGGGGCCCTAGTCTACTGGATGGTGGACCCATCAGGAATGTCCTCGCCCTTCACATACATTCACAGCAAGATAATCCTGAGAGATAGCGATCAAGTTTGGATTTCATCGGGCAACATCAAAGATTCCAGCCTCCCTCCGGATGGAGAATCAGGGAATAGGGAGTGGTCTGTTTTTATCGATTCTGAGGAGGTGGCCGCGATCTTCTCAAGTTGGTTGTCATGGGATGAGGATCACGAGAAGCGCTACATCAGGGAACATGGGTCTTGGGCGTATCCTTCCCTCGGATGGGAATTACCGCCTATGAGTGGGACCCAGTCGACAGATCCAACATCAAGAGAAACCCTCACCAACCAGGCCTCCATCACCCCGATACTATGCCCTGATAATTGCCTCATCGAAATAATTGGGGCCATTGATGCCTCAGTGGATTCACTGGAGATTTCAGCCCAATACCTGGACGTCGATTGGTATTGGGGAGAGGGCGATGACAGCCCCCTTCTAGGGGCGATTAAGAGGGCTGCAGAGAGGGGGGTGGACGTACGTATACTCCTGAATGCATTCTATGCAGATGATGAGACGTGGAGCTTAGTGGACACTGTAAATGCCGATTGGAATGACGACCAGGGTCTGAATGCAACTGCTAGACTCATGTCCACATCAGACCGAATAACCAAATTGCACAACAAGGGGATGATCGTCGATGGGGAGACTGTGTTGGTCGGAAGCATGAACTGGGGATCCAGTGCTATGCTGAGGAATCGCGAGCATGGTGCGATCATCACCAGTCAGTCAGTTGCTTCGCAATTTCTAGCATCGTTCAATGAGGATTGGGATCGTGTGGACGAACGGACTGACACAGATGGTGACACCTTGCCCGATATGTGGGAGCTCATCCACGGCTTGGACAGGGATAGGGCAAGCGTGGCTGGGACCGCGTTGTCTGAGCAATCACTAGATCCGGACGGGGATGGCCTGGACAACAGAATGGAGTTCCTACTGGGTGGCGAGCCATTCAACCAGGACACTGATGGGGATTGCATACGGGATGGTGATGAGTGGGAGTTCGCAACGCAGTCATTGCGACCGGAGTCAGCGGCAATCGCATCGGGTGACGTCAATCAGAATGGCGTCGATGATGGCTTGGAGTTCGGATGCACCGTCGATGGGGATGTCGTGCCCGACCCCAACCCCGAGGAGAATCAAAACCAAACAACCGATGAGGACGAAGGACCTAATTTCGTCAATATTCGAGATGATCCCCTCTCTGCCCCAGGGGCTAAGTTTCTGCTCACGTTGACACTTGTGGCGGCAGCGCTACTAATCACGGCTGGCCTGGCACTGATCAGGAAGCCGAGGGCATCAACCGATGTGATGCTGGTTGACGATCAGGGTTACAAATTCGGAGATGACAGCACGGGGGCTATCCTGACCGGGACACGGTTCGATGCCACCAGTGACGATGCTCGAGACAGGCCGATGGGGAAGGATGACGGATCCCACGGGGAAATAGTTCTCGATGGGTTTGGATTTAGTGATCTGTCCAGAGACCAGGTCCAATGGAGGTTGGACAACGGGGCCTCGATGGATGAGCTCAAGAGAGAGGAAGGAGGTAGTCCGTGACTGAGAGGGTACTCCACCTTGATTGGATGAAGGGCATCGCGATTGTATGCATGGTCCAGGTGCACACTGCCGCTGCACTGCCTGTCGAGAGTACCAGCATAGATCATCCGCTGGCATTTCTGGCTGCGGCCATTGGGGGCATGGCAGCGCCCCTATTCGTCACAGCATCTGGCTATGGTATCCACATTAGTGCATCGAACCGGGAGCGTACTGGGCGCGAGTGGGTTGGTTGGGCGGTCCCGAGGGCTTCGGTGCTATTTTTGTTCCAGATAGTGGTCAATCTTCTATTCCATGTCGATCGAGGTGGTAGTTTCAACACGGAGACTCCGGGAGTTCTGACCCTTTTCGCAGCATCGTCCCTCATCATTCCTCTCGTTGTCGGGAGAGGGGCAATTGGTAGAGCAGCATTCATGATCCTATTGGTCATATGCCCCACACTCTTCTCGGGACACATTGGTTCTGACATGACCTGGACTGAGCGGATCGCATCTGATGGCATAGCCGAATGGGTCGAGCGGTTGCTCCTCAATGGAACCTACCCCCTCATGCCTTGGTTCTCATACGTGCTGCTTGGGGGCCTTTTGGCCGAAATAGGCGAGAGCAGCGGTGTGGCAAGGGCGTCTGTGGGTTTTGGAATGATGTTCACATTACTGACGATTGTATTCTCTTTGAATCAAGATGTCCACTGGGCCCTCACCGAGGGGTCTGCAATCCTCACCTTTTTCCCAGCAAGCACTGCATTCATAATCGTGAGCATGTCCGTTGTGATTCTTGTGAAAATCCTCCTATTCAGAGTTGAGGACATGATTGGATCAGAAGGGCCCCCCATTCTAGGCCACTTGGAGTCTGCAGGCAGGATGAGCTTGACTGTTTACGTCGGGCATTTTGTGATACTAGGATTATTCGTAGGCTACTACCGTGGCGAGGACTTCCGGCTCCTTGAATCGCTGTTGGTGACGTTGGTCCATGCCATGGTTTGGATACCTATTGCATCGTACTATCATGGTAAGTTTGGTCATTACAGCCCCGAGGGAATGATCAAATCCTTCAGTTCGAGGTTGTCCAAGTAATGGGATCAGACCATATATCGCCATTCTGGTTGGCAGCCCTCAATCTCGCATGGTACGTCGTTGACGGATCCAATCCAGAAACCACGTGGCTCCAATCCCCGACGGAAGCCACTCCTTGGTTGGTCTGCTGAGGCCAATCCCCCTCGACATTTCCATGGTCGCTTTGGCCGTAGAACAAGGTGATGGTGACGTCTGTGCCATTGTCATAGACCTGCCAATCTACCTGGGTGCTGCTGCTCGTTGTGGAGCCCGCTGAGAGGTTCCTGATGATCGGATCGAATGCGTGGTAGTCCCCCCTAACTGGGTCATCCACCCATGCTGGGTATTCCAGTAGTTGGGAGTGCGTGGAAGTGTAGAGGGGGAAGCCCCAAGCCTCGTGGTAGGGCGCTAGGTTGTATCCAGAGGCTGAGGATATGTGCAGAACCCATGCGTTGAACTCCTCCTCATCGGTACTCGGGATTTCTGATGGAGGGAGGGTGTAATATGCGGTCAGAGCCTGAGTTATCGGTGCCCATCCCCATTCTTCCTTGATGATCAGGTATGTGTCCAATGCGGTCCAGACGCTCCAATCATCGATGTCTGCCCCTCCTTGGAAGTATGACTCCATGCGTTGGTGCCTTTGTTGAGGGGATAATGCCGAGTGGCCTAGGTCGAGGCCAACGAGATCCTCCATCAAGTAGACGCTTGCGAAATTGCACGTTGTCTCGGTGGTACCGGGTAATCTGGATGGGTTCCATTGGTGGTTATGCCCGAGCTCATGGAACATCCCCCAACTGCCCTCGGATTCCATGTGCTCCAGATCAACGGCCTCCTGCGCTGAGACGAGGTGGGCCATGAATGGATAGCCAGAGTGCATCCATCCTGCTGAAATCTGGATATCGAAGGCTGCCCTCTCAATTCTCGGCCATGGAATGAAGCCGTAGAGTTCGTGTTCCATTTCCAATGCCTCTACCCAGAAGTCCATCAATTCCTCTGGGTTATCCAAACCTCGTATTTCGGAAGATGGGACTGACATTATGAATTGGTCACTCGATATCTCGGCCCACGGTGCCGACCTGTTTCTTATGATCTGCCATTCAGAGAAACTTGTCGAGCCGTGCTGGTAAATCGGTGCCTCAACACCGCCCCGGAACTCGGCCCATGTGGAGCCCAAGGGCTCTTCAGGGGGAGAGGCGAGGAATATTGGTCCCCCGAAGGCATTGCCCACCTCAAACTGCGTCTCAGCGATCGGGTATGACCTCACGATCGAGGGGAATCGCCAGATCTTCGACTTATGCCAGAGCGTATCGTCATGCACCCCCACTTGTACGGAGACCCCCGAATCTACGAGTTCCTGTGGGACCACTACGGTGACAGGCTCCCCCGGAGGCGCGTACAGACCGGTCGAATGCAGAATCATGGCCTGTGGGTTCGCCGGCCCGAACTCTCGTGGAAGGCCGGTCTGATTCGAGTTAAAGGTCAGATTGGTTTCAGTCCGAGGAGCATTCGGGGTGACGGGGCCAGGAAACTCCAGATGGCTAGGGTGGGAGGGCAACAAGGCAGGTGGCAATATTGAAACCAGCCCGGATTCTATCATGATAGAGACGTCATCTAGCGGATCGAGTCCAAACTCATGACCCGAATCGACGTCGATTACCGACCACCCAGACTGATTCGCGAAGTCATGGAGGCTCTGCCAGAAACCAGGATAGTCATATGGTACGAAGGATGTTAGTGGCGAGAGACATTGTGAAATCAAGCCTGATTCCTGCATGTCCAATGTGACGTCTCCATCACTGTGCGCGTTCAATGCGATAATCGCGTTCCTAGGAGTCATGAGGGGATTATGTCCCCAATCGAAGTCCACGTCATCCGAAGTTGGCTGGTTCGATACCAATAATCCAGTCACCTCAGATATCCTATTGCCCGGAAACTCATGTGCGGGGTCCTCGTTCGAGTAGGACCAGTACCAGGAGTGGCCCCCCATTATCAGCCCACCTCCATTCATCAGGAATTGAATGATTTTCTCGTCATCGCTCTCGTCATAACCATTCCAGAACTCTGCCACGAAGCAGTCTAGCCCAGTCAGGTCGTCAGGGTGGGCGCTTGTGGCCTCATGGCCCTCTGACTCAAGCTCATTCGAGAATGAATCGAACCCTGCTCCGGCTGCAAGGCCGACATTGGCGTTGGGCCCACATGCCCATTGAACGGCCCTCAATGCAAAGGTGAGTGCTGTTTGATTAGACTCAAGGTCGACCCAAGACTCGTGGCCATAGCCAATCATCTTCCCTTTTCCAACATGAGAACCGGATATCACAGGGACCTTATCTGGTCCCGCCACTGCTATCGGGAACGCGTTTTGGCCAACTGGGAGAATAGGGGAGGCATAGCCCGGATAGTCGACCACACCCAGTCCTTGAGTTAGGTCCGATTGATCCTGTTCAACATCGATCACGGATATCCAAATCCTCTGTTGGAGCGATCCTCCGGAATTGTTGGCCCAAAGAGAGTGGAAAGTCCAGTCGTGACGAGTGGCGGGAGTGCCTTGGATTGTCCCGTTCTCCAAGAACTGCAATCCAGCCGGCAATGGTGGGTCCGCCGACCAAGTATCGACAACAGGGCCTGGATTGGTTGGAGTTATGCTGACTTGTTCACCCCGGAATAGCGAGATCTCGAATGATGGCCATTGGACACCTGTGGGTGCTTGGATCTTGACCTCCAGCGTTATCGTGACCTGTGTGGAGCCTCCACTATTCGCCCCTGTGACGACGTAGGATTGCTGTGGGGAGACCGATGAAGGTGTTCCAGATATGCTCCCGTTCCCTGTGTTGATAGATATTCCAGGGGGGAGTGGGGGCGCAATCGACCAAGAATCTACTGAATAGCCCTCCAGCGGTTGGATTGGTTCCATTTGGAGCCCCACTCGCAAAATTGCACTCGATTCTGAATATTGTACCTGTCCTGGAGGGTTTTGGAGCACTCTGATCTGAAGGGTGGTTGAAGCAACCCCTTGCGCGTTCGAGGCGACGACTTCGTAGTACTGCCATCCTGACTCCTCGATTGGCTTCCCAAAAATCGCTCCCTGGTCGTTGATTTGGAGTCCGACAGGCAATGCTGGTTGGATAGCCCAAACATAGCCTGTGCCGGGATCGGGAGTTGGAGTGAGTAGGACATCTTCGCCAACCCTAAACTCGGCAGGGGTGTTCTCGTACCCGAACGCGCCGGGCGGGGGCGGGATTATTGATATCTCAAGGTCAAAAGTGTCCGACCCACCTCCATTGGAGGCCGTTATGGCATACGACCCCGAGGTCAGGCTAGTTGGAGTCCCTTCTATCGCTCCAGTTTCGTTCACTTCAAGGCCCTCAGGCAAGGGTGGGTCCGAGGACCATGTCATGGGGAGATGTCCAATCACCATGGGTACTTCGCCCTCACAGAGACTATCCAGGAAGCAGATTAGAGGGGCTTTTTGACCTTCGATTATCCTAGGAGGTTCGTACCCGACCCCAATTGAAATGGAAATTGATGAGGAGCCGGCGGGGTTGGATGCAACGATTGTGTATACCGTCTTGGGAGATTCCGACAATGGCTCGCCAGACAAGGTTCCGATGTCGGGGTCCAACTCGAGGCCTTGGGGGAGCTCGGGGGTGATCATCCACAGACTGGGACCATCACCAAGGAAAGAGGGCGTCAGTGTTGTCATCTCAACTCCAACGTACAAGGATATGTCAAGATCGCCATAGTTCAGATTTGAAGGGCTCACCATCTCCCGGCACTCAGAATCTTCGTACACCTGTGCGGGGGTACAGTCTTGGGGCCTCAACTCAGATTCAAGGCAAGACTGTTTTGGGGATGATGTGATACACTCCTCCTGGGCACTTGGATCATCGCTGGTTTGGGTCGTCCCCAAACATCCGGATATCGGGACGATCGCCAACAAAAGAGCCATCAGTATTGCTTGGCCCTTGCGCCCAGTCACCTCTTGACCCCCATCAACCGGTTGAGGGGTAGGCTTCACCGGGTTCAAAACAGTACCTGACGACACTAAAGTCACTCTTGAAGCGGGTGACATCTCTCTTCACAGAAGCTGGGTCTTCGCCGTCAAGGAGCGCCCTCTGAAAATAGTGCGCCACCTCGTCCATCTCATCCTTGCCCATGCCGAGTCGTGTGAGCTCTGGCACCCCTAATCTCAGGCCAGAGGGGGAAAGTGCCTTGGTGTCTCCCGGAAGCATGTTCATGTTCGTGATTATCCCAGATTCCTCTAGGGTTCTGGCTGCCTTCTTCCCCGCGCCCGAGTCCTGCTCCCCGTGTCTTGTCAAAACCTGATGGCTGGCAGTGTACCCCCTGTCCTCCGCCAACACATCAAAACCACGTGCCGCAAGAGACTCTGCAAGTGCCTTGGCGTTCGATACGATATCCCGGGCATAGGCATGGCCAAATTCCTCAAACTCGGCTAGCGCTACTGCCTTGCCCGCAACGTGGTGCAAGTGGTAGGAGGAGCATGTACCGGGAAATACTGAGTTGTTGAGTTTTCGATGGAACTTTTCTTGATCAGAGTCCGAGATCAGGAACCCGCCCTGTGGGCCGGGGAAAGTCTTGTGACTTGATCCAGTCATCACGTCAGCTCCCTCTCGGAGGGGGTCCTGGAAGACTCCTCCTGCGACAAGGCCCAGAACGTGTGCGGCATCGTATATCACGGACGCCCCCACCTCATGGGCAGCATCGGCTAATTCTTGCAGTGGCGTTGGGAATAGGAAGACGGACTGGCCGAAGAGGGCCACACTGGGCTCCACCTCTCGAATCATTTCCGCGGATCTATCAACATCTGGCTCCATCCGGTCTTCGTTCCAGGCATACGTATGGAGGTCAAGCCCTCTGACTCCCACCGCTCCCATGTTCGCATGTGAGATGTGTCCCCCATCTGCTGTTGAGACGGCTGTGATTGAGTCACCGGGCTTCGACAGAGCCTTGAGCGCTGCGATATTTGATACTGTTCCGGATATCGATTGGATGTTCACGAAATTGCAGTTGAATACCCTTTTCGCGGACTCTATGCCCGTAGATTCTATTGTGTCAAAGTCGTCACACCCCTGATAGTACCTCTTCCCAGGTAAACCTTCGGCGTACCTTCCATGAAGGTCCGACGCGACAGCCCTCGCAACAAGTGGGCTGAGTATGTTCTCACTTGCAATCATGGGCAGGGAGGTTGCGTAATGGGTTCCAGAATCCCTTACTGATCTCAGGATCTGGTTGGCTGTCGACTCGTTGCTCATGTATGATGTGTGGCGAAGGGGTCCTAAATTTCTGCGTTTGTCGATGCGCGACCTTGATGAGCCCTCTTCCCCTCTTACAACCATGATCCGCCGCCTAGTAACAACGATGACGATACTACTAATCGTGGTTTCTACTGTGCCCCTGGCCCATGCTAGCGATGCCGATGGAGATGGGGTGGATGATTCCAATGATGCGTTCCCGAACGACCCCTGCGCGAGTTTGGATTACGACGGGGATGGTTTGCCTGACGATGTCGAGGCAGGGTGCGCCGGGTTCGGAGTAGTGGCCTTCACCTCTTTTGAAGAGCCACTTAATGGCACGAGATACACCGACACCGGTGACAGCGGCATTAATCGATTCCTTTGGAACAATCCGGGCGAATCCCATGTCGCTCACAATGCCTCTGGGACGGGAGAGATTGGCTTCCGACTCCACTACCAGTCCACCGGTGGCGTCGGCCTTACTGATGGGGATTACTTCGGCGCTGTGGAGTACACTGGGACGGTAGGCAGCTTCACAGAGGGTCAACAAGGCTATCAGATGTCGGATGTCGATGGGATTTCTACCCTGATACTCGACCCAGTTGATGCAGAGATTGTTCAATTCGACCTTTATGTCCAGCAAAAGCTGACTAACGGTGTGAATGCAAACTGGGAGACCTCCGACTCAATCTCGGTTTGGTACGAGGGGGCCAACTCGGTGGTTTCGATCCTAAACACCACCGGGACGGACATAGATACCGCCCACACCGGACTCTTGGGCACATGGACGACCTTCACCGTGAATCTGACTGGTTCCGGAGTTGGTTCTCTGAAATTTTCTCTTGAGTCCAATGCTGCTACAGAGGCCATTTACGTCGACAATGTGACGTTCAGTGGAGGTACGACGCTGCTCGCAGACGCCGACGATGATGATGATGGTTGGACCGATGTGGATGAGGTTGATTGCGGGACTGACCCCCTTGACCCTGCGTCAGTCCCCTCAGACGGGGATTCCAACGGGATCTGCGACTTTCTGGAGGGGGGCGACACTGATGGGGATGGAATTCCCGACTTATCTGACGATGATGACGACGGCGATGGCTTTTCGGATCTAGACGAGGAGGCCTGTGGCTCTGATTCCAAGTTGGGCAGCGACATTCCGCCTGACATGGACCAAGATGGGGAATGCGACGCCAAAGACACAGACATAGACGGCGATGATTGGTCGAATGATATGGAATATGACTGCGGGTCCGATCCACTTGACAACTTCTCCGTACCCAATGACATGGACAACGATGGATTAGCGGATTGCGTTGATGATGATGATGACGGGGATGGTGTCGGAGATGACGTCGACCTATTTCCAACTGATCCCTTCGAATGGGAGGATTCAGACTCAGATGGCCTAGGGGACAACACTGACCTCGATGATGACAACGATGGTGTGAATGACACCGAGGACGCCTACCCGAATGACCCAAGCGAAAGCGGGGACAACGATGGAGATGGCACAGGGGACAATGCAGACACGGATGATGACACTTGTCCAACTGCGATGGTCTGCGGAGAGGGGTTCTACCCGGGGGATGGGGTAGTGGATTCAACGGAGGTCGATTGCAACTCGGATCCTTTTGATCCTACCAGCGTACCCGGGGATTCGGATGGGGATGGCGTCTGTGACCACATGGACCAGGATCTCGATAACGATGGGGTGATTGATGCCGACGATTCATTTCCCGATGATCCCTGTGCCTTCCTTGACACGGACGATGATTTACTCCCAGATTTCATATTGGCAGATTGTGATACAGATCTAGTTGAAGACGATGATGATGACGATGATGGTTGGTCGGACCAGCAGGAAGATGTTTGCGAATCAGAGAGCGACTTGGCGTCTATTACCCCTCAAGACACAGATTCGGACGGCACATGCAATAGTCTTGATCAGGATGATGATGGAGACGGGTTCCCAGATGAAGGGGATGCCTTTCCTCTTGACGCCTCAGAAAATTCTGACCTAGATGGCGATGGGGTAGGGGACGTCGCTGACTTCGACGATGACGGGGACGGATGGTCTGACCAAAAGGAGCAACAATGTGGATCCGACCCTTTGGTATCGACCTCGGTTCCACCTGATACGGATACTGACTCGATCTGCGATGAGTTGGATATCGATAGGGATGGGGATGGATTTCCCGATGAAGGGGATGACTTCCCCGAGGACAATGGGGAATGGAGTGACCTTGACGGTGACGGCACGGGGGACAACCAAGACGGAGATGACGACGGAGACGGATGGTCGGATCTGGAGGAGGTAGAGTGTGGATATGATCCAAACGATTCGGGATCAACTCCCCCTGACTCCGATGGCGACCTGATCTGTGATTATCTGGATCCCTTCCCCCTCGATGGGGCAGATGGGGATGGACTACCCGGGTTTGGCATCTTGGCAGTCCTGTCATCGATTCTTATTGCTGGTGTCGCCGCTAAGTCTAGTTTGAAGCGTTAGAATGCCTGTTTGGCGTTTTCGTGGCATGCGCAACGATGTTAGATGGATCCCGCCCGTGTGGTCCCATGCCTGACCACCCCACGAACGAGCCAGTACTGTCATACGCCAAAGGTAGTTGGGAGCGGAAAGCGCTGAAAGAAGAGCTCAACTTGCAAATGGGCACCGTGACAGACATACCCTGCATTATTGCAGGCAAGGAAGTCCGAACCGGAAATATCGTCAAACAGGTGATTCCACATGACCACGGACACGTGCTGGCCCATGTTCACCTTGCGGGAAAAAAGGAGATAGCCCAAGCATGCGAGGCAGCGGTAAAAGCCCAAGAAAATTGGATTGATATCGGTCTAGAGGAACGATGTTCCATATTCGAGAAATGCGCCGATCTATTGGCGGGGTCTTGGCGAATGCGTTCCAACGCCTCGACGATGTTGAACCAATCGAAAACCGCTTATCAGGCGGAGATAGACGCCGCCTGCGAGTTGATTGACTTCTGGAGGTTCAACTGCCACTATGCCAGAGGTTTTCACGACCAGTTACAGCCCCTAGTATCCCCAGATGGGGTTCTGAACTCAACAGAGATACGTCCACTGGAAGGGTTTGTTCTGTCGATCACGCCATTCAACTTCTCAAGCATCGCTGCCAACCTTCCTAGCGCTCCTGCGATAGTCGGTTGCACGTCTGTGTGGAAGCCGAGTAGGAACTCATACCACTCAAACTATGTATTGATGCGCCTGATGATGGAGGCTGGCCTGCCACCTGGTGTCATTAATTTCGTTCCATGTTCTGGGCCTGATGTGTCGGAAGTCGCAATGTCCAACCCAGATTTTGCCGGTCTCCACTTCACTGGCTCCACAGATACCTTCCAAGGCCTATGGAAGAGAATAGGGCAATCTCTGGACATCTTCCGGTCTTATCCTCGGATAGTTGGTGAGACTGGGGGAAAGGACTTCATCGTGGCGCATCCAGAGTGTGATGAGGAGGCTCTCCTAGTAGCACTCTTGAGAGGAGCATTCGAGTTTCAGGGTCAGAAGTGCTCAGCGGCAAGCAGGGCCTACATCCCCTCCTCGGTTTGGTCTAACATATCCTCAAGGTTCTCAGATGAGGTTTCCAAGATCAAAATGGGGGACGCACTTGATTTCACGAACTTCATGACTGCAGTCATAGACCAGCGGGCCTTTGACAAAATCAACGGGTATATTGACAGAGCAGCGAAGAGGGAGACTTGCGAGGTTTTCATAGGGGGCGGATCCGATGGATCAAGCGGCTGGTTTATTGAGCCCACCGTGATAGTAACAGAGGACCCAGACTCAGAGACCATGGTTGACGAGATCTTCGGTCCAGTCCTAACCGTGTTCATCTATGAAGATGGCAACTTCGAGGAGGTCTTGGAGACTTGCGACAAGGGCTCTCCGTATGCGTTGACAGGGTCGATCTTCGCATCAAACGAGGAGGACGTCGAAACTGCAGCCAATGCCCTAAGATTCTCAGCTGGAAACTTCTACATAAATGACAAGCCCACTGGGGCTGTTGTGGCCCAGCAGCCGTTCGGAGGGGCACGTGCCAGTGGGACGAACGACAAGGCGGGAGGGCCATTGAACCTCCTGAGGTGGATCTCTCCTAGATCAATAAAGAGAACGTTCAACCCGCCACATGACTGGTCATACCCCTTCATGGAGGAGTAGAAACACTATTTCTCCCGGCTCCAACTGGGGGTCCTCACTGAAACATGCACCGCTCCGGAACAGGACCTCCCCCCTCGGCATTTGCATGGGTATGCCATTGAAATTCAATGCTACCATGACCTTGTCTTGGCCCCTCGATTTGACGAAGGAAAGCAGTCCGTCATCTGAACTCAGCTGTGAGACCTGACCCAGACCCATCCACTCATGAGACTTCCTCATGCGGATCTGGTCCCTGTAATAGTTGAGCATGGAGCCTGAATCTTCGTCTTGTGCATCGACAGAATACAGGTGCCAGTTTCTTGGCATCGGCAACCATGGTTCTCCGGTCGAAAATCCTGCATTTTCTTCCTCCTTTTCCCAAGGGATGGGTACGCGGCACCCATCCCTCCCTTTGTAGTCTGATTCAGGGGGCTGACGAAAAAATGCAGGATCCTGCCTTGATTCATCAGGCACCTCTGCTTGGGGCAGTCCGAGTTCCTCGCCGTTGAACAGGAAGATTCTCCCAGGTAGAGCTAACATCAGAGATATGAGGGACCTGTATCTAGTTGAGGTTTCAACGAAATCGATCGGCTTGCCCTCTGGGTCAGTGCCGTATCGACTCCAATGGCGAGTCTCGTCATGATTTGAAAGGGTCCAGACCGGGGGCGAATTCGTTTCATCCGCAAATTGGAGGTTTTCAATTATCCTCTCAACAAACCCCTCTGCAGACCAGGGCTGATGTAGGAAGGAGAAGTCGAACGCGGCATCCAACTGGTCCTCTCCCACATACTCCAAGAGTCGTTCCCTGGAGGATGTGTGAATCTCGCCTATGAGAAACCGCCTTGGGTCGTAGTTGTTGGAAATCTTCCTCCATCTCCTGTACACCTCATGGACCTCAGGCTGGTCCCAGCATGCGGACCAATTCCCCGCGAATGTCTCGATTTGAGGAAGTCCCGGTGCCTTGTAGAGCCCATGAGCGACATCGATCCTGAACCCGTCGACGCCCAACTCATACCAGTGCTCTAGAATTTTTTCGAACCTTTCGTGGACGTCGGGATTCTCCCAGTTCAAGTCTGGTTGACACTCATCGAACATATGCAGGTACCAACGTTGAGGTCTGCCTGCCTCGGTGGGAAATTTAGACCATGCTGGTCCGCCAAACACGCTTCTCCAGTCATTCGGGGGGATTCCCCCACTGTCTCCCTTGCCCTGTCTGATGATGAACCTGGACTCAGCTTCGTGGCCATGGCCCCCCTCCTTTGCCGATATGAACCAGGGATGCTGGGAAGATACGTGATTGGGGACGATGTCCAGGAGGACAGCCATTCCATGATCGTGGAACTCGTCGATTGCCTGCTCGAGTTCTTCCAATGTCCCAAAGAGAGGGTCGACGTCGAAATAATTGGAGACATCATACCCGTGATCCCCTTGGGGGGAGGGATAGGTTGGATTCAACCATATGGCATCGACCCCAAGTGATGAGAGGTACCCGATCTTGGATCTGAGCCCCTTTAAATCCCCTATTCCATCACCGTTTCCATCCTTGAAAGACCGCCAATAGACCTGATAGACGACTGCGGAATGCCAATGGCCATCAGAGGTCATGTCTTTGCTCCTCAGAGTCGTACCGCGATGCCATTCTCGTCAAAGAGCCTGATGTCTGGTTCTTCCACGACCACCTTCACTGAAGTTTTTCTGTCGGTGATCTGGTGATTCGCCTCTGGACCGGGCCTGTGCCACACTGCTGAGATTCTCAATTCCCCATGATCGAGGTGGACCACGGTCTCGGAGCCAAGGGATTCGAATCCTGCGATGTTGAATTTCCCACCTTCCTCGCCAATCTTTAGTCCAGTGTTTTCAGGTCGGAATCCAAGGGTGCATTGGCCCTCGTAGCCGGAGTATCGGTCTGGTAGCTCCCTTGTCAGAGGGGGGTTTCCATCTGTCTGACCAGAATATGTGAATACGCCTCCCGATGCCACGCCCTCAATCAGGTTCATGGGAGGAGTTCCAAGGAACGAGGCCACAAAGGTGTTCGAGGGATTGTGATAGGCCTCGAGTGGTGTTGAGAATTGTTGGGCCCTTCCCTCGTTCATTATGACGAGCCTGTCTGCGAGCGTCATTGCCTCTACTTGGTCATGTGTGACGTAGATTGTCGTTGTTCCAAGCTCCTCGTGGAGCCGGCGGAGCTCGATCCGCATCTGATTCCTGAGTTTCGCATCCAGGTTTGACAGGGGCTCGTCCATTAACAAGACGCTTGGCTGCCTGACAAGTGCCCTTCCTAGCGCGACGCGTTGCCTCTGGCCGCCGGATAGGTTTTTTGGGAGTCTGTCAAGGTATTCCGTCAGGCCCAACAGGTCTGCAGCCTCGGAGACCCTATTGTCGATCTCAGTCTTTCCCAGGCGCCCCTCTCCCTTCTGCATACGCAGGCCAAATGACAAGTTCTTCTGGACACTCATGTGGGGGTAGAGCGCATAGGATTGGAACACCATCCCTATGCCCCTAGCCTTGGGAGGGAGGTTGTTGACTACCACGCCGTCGATCGTTATGGTACCCTCTGTGATCTCCTCCAACCCAGCGAGCATCCTGAGCGAGGTCGTCTTGCCACAGCCTGATGGGCCCACCAGTACCACGAACTCGCCGCTTTCTACCTCTATCGTTAGGTCCTTCACTGCAATGCTTTCGCTGTCATATTCCTTCCAAACACCATCAAATCCGACTCCGGCCATCGACAATCACCCCTTTACGGCTCCCGCGACCATGCCATCCACTAGGTATCGCTGGAACATTACGAATAAGAGTACTACAGGGATGCTGATTAGGATCGAGGCCGCAGCGAAATCACCCCAGTATGAGTCTCCAGCCTGTGCGGAGGAGACCATCGATGCTAGGCCAACTGGCAAGGTGTACCTGTCAGTGTCCGAGAGGAATGTCAAAGCCAAGAGATACTCGTTCCAGGCCGCGAGGAAGGAGAACAGGCATGTGACCGCCACTGCCGGGAGTGAGAGGGGAAAAATGATGCGCGTGAAGATCTGTAGTTGACTGCAGCCATCTACCCTGGCGGCCTCCTCCAACTCCCTGGGTATGGTATCGAAGAACCCCTTCATCAGCCACACACAAAGAGGGAGGGCAGTGACTGAATATGCGATGACTAAGCCGACATATGTATTGAGCAAGCCGAAGCCCTTCATGACGATGAAGTATGGGACGAGGATGAGGGCGCCTGGGAACATCTGAACAATGAGGAACATGAATAAGCCTATTTTTCGGCCATGGAACCTGTACCTCGAGAAGCCGTAGGCTGCGGGGAAGGCTACTGTTAATCCGAAAATTGTAGTTGCGACAGAAACTACGATCGAGTTCCACAGCCAACCCCAGAACCGGTCTGATTCCCACATCTTCCGGTAGTGTTCGAGGGTCGCAGTTGAAAGAGAGAAGTCCATGCTCAATGAATTGCCGGGAGAGAGGGATAGCATGATGGTCCATATAGGCGGCAAAATTGCGAAAATTCCAAGATGGAGGAGCACGATTTGCTTTGCTGTCTGTGTTATTCTTCCAGTATGTCGCTTCGTCCTTGCCAACCCCTCAAGTGCCTCACTCGTAGTTGCTCTGCCCATGAACCATCTCGATGACTTAATCGCGGCTGTGACTGCGGCAGCTCCCACAACCAATGAAGGGGATGCCATCCAGTAATCTACCAGCGTCAGACCTATGTCGGTACCGGACCTATGGAACAGGTAATTGATGGAGAGCGCACTCATGGATGCCCCGCATACAACGAATAAACCGAATTTCTCGGGTACTGGGCGGGCGGGAACATCCTCGGGCAGAATCCAGACAATTACTGAGTTTGCGATCAGGACCATCAGGGACATCGATGTCCCAGTGTCATCGCCCCTCATCCAGGATATTCCGCACATCAGTGATGTGATGAGGAGGCTTATCCAGGCGAATGATACGACGCCCCGGAGGCTCACAGGTGTCCACCACTTCGTGGCTAGGTTCTCATTCATCCTTCTACCTCCCCTCCTTTAGTCACCACGAGATATGCGGTACTGAAGATGATTAGCATCAGGAAAATGACCACCGACCACGCCGCACCCAGCCCGTATTCGCCATCGATGAAGGCGACATCATAAACGAAAGTGACGAGAATGTCGGTGACGCCTGGCTCACCATAGAAGCGATCTGGGCCACCTCCGGTCATCAGGAATATTACGTGGAACAAATTGAACGTCCAGATCATGCCCAGAAGTGACAGTGGGACCAGAGCTGGCATGAGTTGTGGCAATGTCAGGTGGCGAAATCGATGATACCTTCCGACGCCATCTATGTTTGCAGCCTCGTACATGTCCTTCGGGATACCTGCCAACGCGCCGGAGGTGGTCATGGTCATGAAGGAGAATCCCATCCAGATGTTGACGAATATTACTGAGAATTTCGCCCAATTGTCAAGACCCAAATAATCGATGTCAGACGTCAATATGCCATTGACCCAACCGAACCTGTTCAGCATTCCCCTCCACATGATCACAGAGATATAGCCCGGCACGGCCCATGGAATCAGCAGGATAGTTCGCCATGCGACCTTACCAATGATGCCGCTTTCGAGTAACATAGCAAACATGACGCCCAACAGCATGTGCATTGCCACACAGCCGAATGTCCAAACGAGCGTGAAGGTGAAGGTTCTCCAAAAACCAGGGTCGCCATCCCCGTCATAGTCCCTCTCATCGGAGAAAAGCGTCTCGTAGTTGTCGAGTCCAACGAATTCACCTTGTCCATAATTCTCTGCAGACTCGTCGGTGAATGATAGGTATATGCCGTATCCGACTGGATAGAATGTGAGGGTTGCGAGAAGTAGGATCGCGGGCAGAATGAACAGGTATCCACTCCTTTCTCTCTTGCTTGGGGATATGAAATACAGGACTGCAGCGGTTAGGCAAAGGCTGCCGAGGATGACTCCTATTGCAATGTATACCGAGGTCATGTCGGGATCTGGAGGCTTCGCAGATTCTGCGAGCGTTACTGCTGACAGAACCTCCAGGCCCTCATCGACGAATTCCCCATTTGCGTCCACAGATACCGTTGCGATGTAGACCTCCTGCCCCCTCACGATCCCGGGAAGGTCGCAAACCACGGAAACTGCCTCGGGCGGCACGATGGGCATCCCAACTTGGAACGTAGGCTCCCTCCAATCAGGGTTAGATTGAAAATCTCCTGCGAGGGAATCAGGTAGCTCAAGTTGCGCCCACCAGCAAATTAGGAATTTCAAGGTCTCTGCGGACTCAGGGTCATCGGCAGGTTCAGGGGAAACCAGTATCCAGGCTTGTGGTCCAGGTTGCGATTGGCCGTTGTAGACGCTTTCAGATAAATTGGTGAAGGGAACATCGCTGTACTGGATGTTGTATCTCTCCGAGCCTTCGACAGTTTGGAAGCCGTATCTCACCCTATTGTTAAGGTCCACGTCACCGTCTATAGAGACCTCAGTGACTAATGGTGGGGCGCCTGCTACGGCGTGAGAAGATAGGAGGAGCGCGATGAGGGCGATGGCGGACGAAACCGCCAACCTGCCCCTCATCGCCCTCGCTCCTTTTTGCGTTTTACCTCAATTTCTCGTTGTCTTTGGGATCTACTTACATCGAGATCATGCGGTGTATCTTGGTAGCACCAGACACCGTACCATCAGCGGCGACAGTGAACTCGCAGTTCGTTCCGTCATCACTCACGGTGCCATCCAAATCTTCACAGTGTGTTCCTAGCCAATTCCCGCTCTGGTCCTCGGCTCCCCACTCGTATGTCCCTGGATTCGTTGTTATCTCAATGGTGAACATCATTGGATCTGCAGAGTCCTGAGTTCCGGCCTCAGTGACCCATCCATTGTATAATCCCTTGAAGTGGACGGCTGTAATGTTGGAGTCATCCGTGTGAACCATCAGTGTGACAGTCACAGAGACATCGACACCGTCGATGCCATCACAGTTCTGATCGATTCCATCGCCGACTGTGTCATTCGCTCCTGGGTAAACGGTGGCATCGTTGTCGTTGCAGTCAGCGTTGGCCCCATCTATCGTGAAGCCGTCATCATCAGCATCATCGTCTACCGTCAGGTCCATGCCCAGAGCCTTCTCGATTGCAGCCTGGGCCTTTCTTGCGGCATCCGCTGGGTCCATGCCGTTGTCGAATACATCGGCGAGCATGGAGTCTACTGGGCCCCAGATGGAACCCATGGCTGCGTATGCGGGTGCACCGAAGCCTCTGGCCATCTGGGCGCCGAATCCCGCGACGACAGAGTCAGTCTTGACCTCGTCGTCGTCTAGAACAGACGGCATGACTGGAAGGAGCTTTGCGGTCTTCGCGAACTCCACTTGGCTGTCATAGCCGGATAGGTACTTGGTGAGAGTGACCGAGGCGCCCTTGGCGTCCGAGCTGGACGACACTGACCAGCCCTTCATTCCCACGAATGGGCTGAATGGTATCCCGAGCACTGAAAGGGGCATAACAGTGTGGCCGAAGTTGACGTTGGAGGCCTCAATGCCGCCGTATGCCCAGGGGCCTTGTATGATGAAAGCGGTCTCACCGTTCTTGAACATGTCCTCCATGTTGCCCCAGTCGCAGCCTGGCTTCAGCACGGAAGGTGCACTGCCATCAGGTAGTGGGCCCGATCCGCCGGCTGGTTGTCCGTAAAGGGCCAGTTGTATGGTCTGAATCGCGGAGACGGTGCTGGCAGAGTTGATAGTTGGGTTGCCTTGGTCGTCGAAGATGGAGCCGCCATATCCGGTCAGCCATGGCCAGAACTGGTATGCGGCCTTGTAAGGGAAGCAAAGTCCCCAGTGGTCGTCGGATGCCATGCTAACTGTCACTGCAGCGCCATAGAATTCATTGAACGTCCACTCCGAGATGTTGGTGTAGTCGACGCCCACGAGATCCAATACATCCTTGTTGTAGTACAGCGCGAGCGAGTCGCCGGATTGGGGGAGGCCCAGAATCTGTCCATTGACAGTCACACCGGACATGGATGTCCCGTAGGCTGCGAGCTCAGCAGGTGTCATGTAAGGAGCGAGGTCCTCAATCACGGAGACTCCTCCTACAGTGTTGGCTGCAACCTCGCCCAATGCATCGTTCTGCAACCTGAATACATCAGGGGCTGAACCGGCTTGTGCTGCAGTAACGTATTGGGGTTTGAGGTCGTCGAACGGCACATATTGTACATCGAGGTTGTAGTTTGGATTTGCTGCCTCGAACGCGGCAATGACGTTGTTGAAGGCTTCTTCCTCAGTGGAGTCGAGCGCATAGGAGTGCCAAACTGTCAGGCTGTACGTGCAAGAGCCATCGTCTTCGACAGCAGCTGAATCATAGTTGCTTGCCTCGGAGTCCATGCATCCGGCCACCGGTGGGAAAGTGCATGATCCATCATCCACTGTCGCATCTGCGTCATAGTTCGTGGCGGTGCTGTCTGTGCAACCTTCCACGTCGGTCGTTGTCGTGTCATCATCATCTCCGCCCAAGCATCCTGCTGCGGCCATTGAGACCATCAGCATGCTCAGCAAGAGGGACAGTATCTTGTTGTCCATGAGGTGCCGGAGGGTATCATAGATTATATATTATTTAGGTTGGAATTTAATATTGCCAACTAGGGATTTGCTACCACTTTTTTCATTGGCTATCTTCCACGATCATGATGCCAGCATGCAGAGCCGATGATGCCTGCTTTGTTGGACCCAGGAGCTATGGTGAGCTCGGCTTCGGCCTCTATCTTATCGAACCATCCCCGCGGAGAATCAGTCACACCCCCACTCAAAAGCACGATGCCGGGGGAGGTCAAACGTGAAATGCAACGAATTGCTTTGCTAAGTTGCATCGCCCAATGTTCATTTGACATATTGTTCATCAATCTGGCCTTTTGGCTAGCATTCTCATCCAGCCTGATACCTTCCTCGTCACGGACCCTCCCCAATTCGATATTCCGGATTAACCTGCCCCCCTGGGACAACGCTGTTCCGATGGAGGTCCCGATCGTGATCATCAGAGCTGTGTCATGGCCACGGCAAACATCGGTGTTTCTAATCGCGTGGTAAAGCGCAGCATCTGCATCATTCAGGAGCGTATTGTGGAGCCCCAACTCGTTTATTGACTCAGAGAGGATGGTGCCACGTACTTCGCGACCTATATTTGGGCCATTCAATATGCTGGTGTCCAAAACCACCCCCGGGAAGCCTATTCCAGCTTGCTCACCCTCGTATCCTGACAGTCTCCTAACCTTGTTGATCGAGTCGACTAGTGAAGTCAGATTGGGGAGTGGTTGGTGAGGAAACTCAAGTCTATCTGACACCATTGCACCGATGGACACATCGACGATTGCCCCCTTTACTGATGAGCCGCCGATGTCGATTCCGAGTACTCGGGAGTCAGTCATTAGACCATGGCAGGCGGCCGGACGTTTTCACCGATTCGGAAAACCATGAACCTGTGACAAGGGATATCCAATCGTCCGGTGACACCCATGACCAGTTTCGCCTACTGACCAATCCAGGGGTGTTTATCCTTGAGGAGCTGCCAAGCCCAAGGATATCCTGCAGGGGGATGATGACGATCTCAGCCCTAGAGTGCAACAACCTCTTGATTGCTTCTTTATGTACTTCTGAGGATGAACAGCCAAGTTCTTTCCTCACTTTTTCTCTCTCGTTTGCTGGAAGTTTTGAGTACCACCCCCTGAAGGTATCATTGTCGTGTGTCCCTGTGTATGCCACAACCCTGTCAGGGAGGCAGTTGATGTGATGGGGGGGCGTTTCACTCTCCCATCCAAATTGTAGTATCGACATACCATGTAGTCCGTACTTGTCCCTCAGACGGATTGCCTCATCACCGGCCATCCCAAGATCCTCGGCGATAACGAAATCAGCGATACCCAAAATCGCGGAAATCAGTTTCGATCCTGGTCCTTTTTTCCATGTACCAAAAGTGGCATCTTGCGCTTGTCCCGGGATGGCCCAATATTCCGCGATTCCGATAAAATGATCTAATCTGATCCCTGGAGTCCTTGATGCCGCTGTTATCATCCTTTTTTTCCACCATTCGAATTCTGTGGACTCGTGAACCTCCCAGCGATATGTGGGGTTTCCCCAGAATTGCCCACAGGGGTTGAAGTCATCAGGAGGGGCACCGGACAACTCAATGGGGGACCCATCATCTTCCACGTTGAACAGCCCCCTGTTGGACCATACGTCTGCAGAGTCGTGCGCTACATACAGAGGCAAGTCCCCCATTATCATAATTCCACATGCGTTGGCTCTACGCTCAATTTCGTGGATCGAGACGGCCAATTTCCATTGAGTTATCAGTTCATTCTCGTAAGTCGGGTAGTTTTCCATTTTCAATGAATCCAGCATTTCTTTGTCCGGGTTTGAGAATGAACCCCACCGAGTCCAACTTCGACTGTCCTTGGACTTCAGTATACGATACATTGACCATGCTTCTGCCCATTGGTTTTGGGCAAGCCAATTATCCACATCCTCGATTGTTGGATCTGGCAGGTCCCCTGCCATGGGGACGAGGAGATCCGGATCAATTGCGAATGCCGATGGGCTCGCGTATGGAGAGCCAACGAAATCAGGTGGGTTGAGTGGGAGTATCTGCCATACCCCGAGGCCTAGTGACTTGAACGCCTCTATTGCGTCGAAACACGCTAGCCTCAGAGATCCTGGGGAATTATCATGGGGGAGTGATTGAATTGGGAGCAGTATTCCACTGGTTCTCACGAATCTAATTGTGAGGCGGAGGCAAATAAATAGGCCGTTGAGACTGATTTCTCACTATCAATTCTGTAGTGTAAAGTTGATACATTCCCAGCCTCACGGGCCCAATCAACCCGAGGCGATTGAATTGGATCCGGAAAAATATCAGAACAAAAAAAGCCTGCTGACGGGATTGTTCATGGCACTGATAATTACTATGATGCCCATAGGGGGGATGGTGTCCGCGGATGAGGGGGCAACTGCAAATGATGGTCATGGTCCAATCAACCTGGCAATCATCCTACACATGCATCAACCATATTACAAGAACATCGAAACGGGATTCTATGAGTTGCCATGGGTCAGGGTACATGGCAGCCACGAGTACATCGACAGCCCAGGAATTCTGGGGATGTATCCCGGTACCAACATAACCTACAACATTGTCCCTTCGCTAATTGAACAATTGGAGGAATACTCGCTACCATCAACCATGGATCTCCATCTGCAACTGGCCAGATCGAACTGGGTGACGGATTCAATGGGCTTCGCGACAGGCTACCCCACCGACCTCAGTGAGTGGGAACTATCCCAGATGATGTTCGAGTACTTCCGGATTCAGCCGTGGGTGTATGACGTCGACAGCAGTCATCCAGATCTGGGATGGATGGCCCCATCAAGTGAGTCATACGGAGATTTGAAGGGCGGCTTGGATGGAAGTGATCCGGCATTCGTCAGGAGCTATGTGCCCGTTCCGGGAGACTCTCGATCTCCCAAGTCAGGTATGATATTCCATCCACAACATCTTCTTGACGTGACAGTCCTCTTTCATCTATTCCAGAACTCCGGGCCGCTCGTCAGAGGCGAATACGACTACCTCCTGACAAACGACGCGATAAGCACTGAGATGCAATCCATCTTCGAGAAAAAAGCGCCCTACACGATACACGATCTTGACACTGTGCTAGACTACCAAAGCCAACAGATGCTCAATGTGATGCCACTGTATTCGAACCTCGCCAACACCTCGCAGGTTGAGCTCACCACCACGCCGAAATATCATCCTATCATGCCGTTGTTGGCGATGCCGGGATGGACATATGAAGACGGCATACCAGTAGACAAGACCTCTTGGATGGGGGATGTGGATGACCAAGTTTCCGAGGGCCTAGACCTGTTCCAACAGAGCACTGGTATCCGACCAACAGGGATGTGGCCCTCTGAACAGGCTGTATCCCAGATGGTAGTGCCTCCGATGATATCGAACGGCATACAATGGGCAGTGAGCGACAAACAGGTACTGTCGCAGTCGGTAAAAGTCGGGGGGGGCTACCCCTCTCAAGCGTCGACCATGGATATCACAAAGCCATGGATTGTCCAATCTGGACAGGAGGAATTGATGATGGTGTTCAGGGAGACCGGGCTATCGGACAGGATCAGCTTCACATACGGCGACATGTCAGTTGAAGACGCGGTAGCAGACTTCATTTCGGAGGTGGTGGAAAGGAGGCAGGAAGTCATCAATTCCGGTGGGAACCCGGAGGATCACCTCTTGACTGTCGCTGCGGATGGAGAGAACTGGCTGTTCATGAGTGGTTTTGGCAACACTGACAACGGAAGGGCCTTCTTACACGCTTGGTTTGATGCACTTCAAGACCATCCCGACATCAGGACCATGACTCCTGGCCAATACCTAGATGAGAAGGGATCTGATCATCTTCCCAGGCTGCAAGAGCTAGGCACAGGGTCCTGGATCCAGGGGGATCTCTCAACTTGGGCTGGCGAAGAGGAGGAAACCATGGGTTGGCATCGACTCGTATCCGCCCGGGATACTTACCTTCGAGTACTGAATGATGAGCCAAATCATCCTGGTCTACCACAAGCCAAGCACGCCTTGATGGCAGCTCAGGGCAGCGACTGGTTTTGGTGGTATGGCGCAGACCAAGACTCCGGAGATGATAGTCAATTCGATGCCTTATTCAGAACCCACCTAAGAACCATCTATGAGAGCCTTGGTGAAGGGCTACCGCCAGACCTGTCGGACCTGTCGGAATTTGTTGCGACGCCCACGAGAGAATCCTCGGGCCTCATGCAGCCGTTGTATGATGGCCTGGAATTCGAGGGAGAGTGGGAGTCCTCCGCTGCATACGACGTGGGTTCGGAATCCTCAGATCATGGCGTGACGGGGTTAGAGATAGGCTATGACTCTGATAATATACACATGAAGATCGAGGTAGAGGGGATCGAGTCGTTCCTGGCCCAAAGCGCAGTCGACAAGGGGACACCCCACATCCAGATCTACATCATGGCCGCAAACGCTGTTGACAATAACGTCCCACAAGCAAACTTCCACACTTACTACGGACAGGAACCACTGAACATGCCGACGACCAAGATGCTCTGGTTTGATTTTGGCCAATTGAGAAGCGATGGCAGGATGACCTACAACACTTTCCTATCACAGGGAAATGAAGAATGGTCCCTCTACGAGCAAGGGGCGCTCGGTTTGGTAGTGGCTGATGATGTCTTTGAGGTGAGGATCCCATGGGCTTCAGCAGGTTTGGAGCCAAATGGGTTCACGAGGATCAGTGTGGTGACGAGCCTGTACGAAAGCAGGGCTGCCGGTCAAGGTCTGGACGTGGAAATATCTCCTACGCCACCAATGCAGATCACAATGCCCAATCTTGAGTCCTGGGTGCGCATCCTGGACATGGCGGACCCGCTGGGGGACGAGACCGGCGATGGAGACTACACATACCCCCTCGCCGGCGATTTCCAACCCGGTATGGGGTTGTTTGACCTCGAACACGTCACGATAGACCAGAGTGCGTGGAATGTCCGCTTCACTTTCAAGATGGCCGAGATAACAAATGGCTGGAACATGATGTGGGGATGGTCACATGCGAACATCCAGATCTACGTGGACTCTGCACCGGGAGGAAAGATTGACCTCTTTCCGGGAACCTATGCCCAAACCTCACCCGACTGGGGATGGGAATCCGCAGTCATGCTGGTAGGAGAGGCAGGGCCCGTCTACGGGATGTCCCACGACTCGTCAACGAGAATTACCACAGGAATCGACGCAAGAGGAAATCCCGACACGGACACCATTGTCGCTACGATCTCCAAGAACATCTTGCAAGGTGACCTTGCATCTTCGAGGTTCCTCATCGTAGTAGGGAGCCAGGACGGATATGGACAAGGGAAATTGAGAGCAGTGGATGAGAACCCCTCCACGTGGGTTGCAGGTGGTGGGTCGCCCCCGAATTCACAGAACCTGGAGAAGTACCATCCGACGATCTGGGACGTCCTACTCCCAGAATCAGTGGATCAAGAGGAGATGCTAGGGTCTTACGACGTCGAAATGATGGCCTATTCCGAGCTAGAGGGCGTTGAATTGCCACCCATCCAACAGCAAGTGTATGGATTGAATGCCATCGGTGTGTCAGGATCCTCGGCACTGTTGTCTTGGTCGACAGCCAAGGCAGGGGGTATGAGAGTCGTGGTGACAGGCGAATCAGGCACTGTGGTTGATGAGGCGTGGACCTCTACGGGCTCCGACAACTTGCGGCTGGTAAATGGACTTGAATCAGGATCTACCTACACTGCGACGGTGATGGCCGAGGGCGCATCAGATTCCATTGATTTTACCACCAGTGACGGCTATGACCAAGATGCCCCGGAGATGATGGGCGCCACATTCGAAGAGGCCTCAGGAGAGTACTTACTGTCTTTCTACACGACTGAGCCGTCTTCCATCGTCTTTGAGGTCTGCACAAACGCCTCTTGCACAACCACCCTGGGAGCTCAGTACGCAACGGACAGAGTTCATGATTACACACTCTCGATCCCATCGGGAAATCACACCATCAGGGTCCAATACACCGACGTCTCTGGGAATAGTGACGATGTGATCGTGATTCGGTCTGGGGATCTGATTGGGCCGCCTCAGTCGAGCGATGGTGATAATGGCGCGGGCCTTGATCAGGTCGATGCCCAGTCCGATGATCTTGGAGTTCTCATCATCCTCCTTGCGATATTCGCATTGACCATACTAGCGGCATCGTTCCGGTCCAGATCATCGCCGGATAGTTCCGAGACTGAGCTTAAATCCGAGGAATAGGGAGTTGTCTCGACGTGATTGCTTACCTCAGTGCGGAGATTGGCCTCTACAGCGAGTTGCATACGTACTCTGGGGGATTAGGTGTCTTAGCTGGCGACCACTTGAAATCGGCTGCAGACGAGGGTATCGATATCGCAGCAGTCACTCTTCTCTATCGAGAGGGGTACGGAAGACAGCATTTGGATTCGAGGGGGAACCAAACCGAGACCTATCCCGACCTTGATCCCAGTAGACACTTGAGGGACACTGGACTGGAACTCGAGATCCCACTCGACGGGCATGTCTTGAACTCAAAGATTTGGAAGACCGTCATTAAGGGAATCGGGGGGCATGAGGTTCCTGTTTACTTCTTGGACACGCGACACACATCAAACGAAGACAGGCATCTGAAACTCTCAGACAGACTGTATGCGGGCGGCGACGACATGCGAGTCAGACAAGAATACCTACTAGGCGTAGGCGGAATAAGGGCCCTCAAGATTCTTGGGCATTGGCCACTCAAGGGACTCCACCTCAACGAGGGGCACTGCTCCTTTGCAGGTCTAGAGATGTTAAGGCAAGGATGGACCAGGGAACAGTGCTCGAAGAGAACCCTTTTCACCACGCACACACCAGTGGCCGCTGGCCACGACAAGTTCGACTGGGACTTGGTGAACAATGTGACTGGGGACCTAATTGGAGGGCCTGAGAGGGAAATTGCAACGCATGAGGGACTATGCTCAATGAGCCACCTCGGGATAGGGATGGCCGGAAGGGTAAATGCTGTCTCACATCTCAATGCAGAAGTTGCCTCCAAGATGTTCCCAGAAGTCACGATAGAGCCGATCACCAATGGAGTGCATCACACCAGTTGGATTTCTCCCACCATGGCCCGATTGTACGACGAGGAATTAGATGGTTGGAGGTCTGATGGTAGCCTATTGGAGAAAGCCCAGATCCTCAGTGACACAGGGCTAGAAAGGGCAAGAGCGGAGTCCAGGGCAGTGCTGAGGGAGCTTGTGAGGTCGATGACAGGAATTGAGTTGGACGGTAACAGGTTAACGGTGGGATTCGCACGTAGGTTTGCCACATACAAGAGAGCCTCATTGGTCTTCAGGGACATCCAGAGGCTCAATCAGATGGGAAGTGGCAAGCTGCAATTCGTTTTCTCGGGCAAGGCTCATCCCCGCGACGAAGGAGGTAAACGCTTAATCAAGGAGGTTTTCGCCGCTTCCAAAGAGTTGGAGGACATACCAGTGGCGTTCTTAGAGGACTATTCCATGGCCACTGGTCTGGCGATGACCAGTGGGGTCGATGTCTGGCTAAACACCCCGGTACGCCCTATGGAAGCCAGCGGCACTTCTGGAATGAAGGCCGTGATGAATGGCGTGCCAAACCTGTCGATACTAGACGGATGGTGGCCTGAGGCATGCGAACACGGAGAAAACGGATGGGGCATCGGGAAAAAGGAAGAGGACAGAGACGACGACAGAGACGCTAAGTCGCTGTACAGCATTATGGAGGCCGAGGTGATTCCAACATGGTCATCCAGTAGATCGAACTGGACAAGGATGATGAAAAACGCGATCTCAGTCGGCCCCCGTTTCACAGGCCAAAGAATGATCAGAGATTACAGGTCGATATACCGAGCGTTCGTATAGCCAAAAAGGGCTCTGGCCCCCATTCCGATCGGAAGGGATCAATCTTCCATTATCTTGTCTATTTCCTGCGAGAAAAGGATCAGGGTCGGGGCCCAGAGACCAACGAATATGCCAAGATCCGCATTGCCACCATCATGCATGAAGTAAATGTAGATCGAAGCGAGTATGGAAACCGCGCTAGCGGCCAAACCCAACCTTCCTATCTGTCCTGCCATGTATACACCTCCTTGGCTATCATTCAAATTAATCGATATTGATCTTTTCTGTGATATCAAACTCCATAGGCGCTCTTGTACCCTAAATCCCCCTAATCACCCCAACGGTGCGCACGGCAATCCAATCAACTCTTTACTATCTCCCTAACCTTAGGATGCCTATTCCATTGACTGTCATGAATACACCTGGGACGAGGAGCAATACGGCCAAACCCCCCCAACCGACATCACCGCTTGAGCTTCCGATGAGGGGCAACAAACCAATTGTGGTTAGCCCCAAGCCGAACACGATTAACAAGGACCCTATGCCTTTCCTCATCCAGCTGGGCATTGCGATTATGATCAATTCAAGGATTATTCCACGCATCAAACCCCGCATATTTCAATGATGGAATCTTTGGATTCAAACTTTGCCTATCGCGCCGAGCATATCAGCAGTATGGAATGTGCAATGTCGAACTACTTGGATTGAGCATCACTTATGAGGCGCCTAAAAGTACAAAGCCACGGGGTCTAGGCTTGGCCCGTGCGGATCGAATATCCGAGCAGGGTCTATGACAACATCCTCTCTCACTTCGAGATTGATGACATCCAAAAGGAGGATTTCAATCAAGATTTGTCAACTACCGAGTATCTCGAGGACTTGGGGCCACCCCCTCCTAGATACAACATAGACTTCGTCTCCGGCCAACTAGGGATTCTGATACTAGAGGTCCCTTCGGCCGAGTTGGACACCGTTAGGTATCGTCAGGCAATGGATGGCTTGAGGCCCAAAAAAGATGCTGATGAAATATTGAGGATAAAGCTCTACATGAGGGAGAAATTCGTTAGATACAGGAATAACGGGGGCGACTGGGCCTTCGAGCCATTCAACGAGTGGAGGAATTCGCACATCGTAGAGTTCTTCCTCTTGGAGTGCCTACAGATTGGGAGAGCAGAATGGGCGTTGCAGAATCATGAAGCCTTGTCAGATTCAATGAGGTTCATAGAATCTCCAGACACAGATGGAGTCAGGCTCCCGGGGATTCTCGAAAGGTTCGATTTCCGTTCCTCCTCAGAGGACATGGATAGGATTCGGGAAGAGACTGGGAGGACCTTCCTCAGGCTCCCCAGGGAATCCGAGTTGACGATCAGGGGGATCAATGCTGGTCTGATCGGGGACCCCGATGAGGACCGCATATCCAGAGAGGGGGTGATTCGAACTTTCCAGAGTATCGCCCACTACTACAACGAGAATAAATGGAGGAAGGACAGGTGTAGGGCAAGGGCGGAGGAGAAGGCTTCGTCGGTCATGGGCGAGGATTCGGCGATAATGTTCGATGAGTTGCGAGAGCGCCTCAAAGAGAACTCCTTTGCGATCAACGATATGTTTGCACCAGATCAGAGGTACGACACCGGCAAGCAGATCGACCTGCTTCCATTCATCAAGCCGGGGAAGATTGAGGGTGGCTCGAAGGAGTGGTGGGAAAACCAAGATGCTCCAATTGTGTTTACGAAAACACCAGATCCCGTTGGTGCAATCCTTTTGTTGATACTATGCAGCCCGCTCTTGTTCTTCGGCGGGGTCATAAATATCGTCGGTTTCTCTCAGCCGTTGGCTTTGTTGGTCACCATCCCTATCACTGGCCTTTGCTGGGGTTTCCTCCTACTCGGGGTTGTTGCAAGTGCTCTTGTGAAACACACCTTGACCATTGACGGGAAGAACGATCAGATCAACCATTTCGAGAGCCTGCCCGGGACGTCGTTCTACGATGTCGACCACGGTTCCGTCAAGCTCTCCAAGGTGAGTGTCGTCAGGACGTGGGGGATCAACACAGGGCCTTCCGCAAACGGCGAGAAAGGGCCACCTCCCTCCAACAAGGTCGTAATCTGCCGTTACCCCAACAAGAATTCGAAAACCGACTTGGACGTATCGTGGCTCTTCACTGCTGGGAAGCTCGATTCCAAGGAGCTTGCATGGACATTGGGGGTCCCATGGAAGCCCCGTAGGGCAGATCCCAAGGGATCGTATCCCGGAGGGGGTCTGAACCCGGATTGGTGACTCGCCATTACGGGCTGGCTGTCACCTTCTGCTGTAGAGGTAGAGCCCAGTCACAGCCAAGATTGTGGCGCCAACCCCGATTTCTGCCAATAGACCGGCTGCAGAATGTCGACTGGGATCTGAGGGAAAGAAGTCCCCCTCGTCGGACCATCCATCCCCATCCCCATCCGGACACCCCGATCTGTCTTGGTCGGATTTGCCCCATTGGTCGGGGCAGTCGTCCGAGAGAGGTGCTGCTTGTTGATCTGAGAATCCGTCGCCATCCGAATCGGACCACATCAAGTTGGAGTCTGGATGTGAGTCCACTTCGTCGGACCACCCATCGCCGTCGCCATCTGGGCACCCCATCGGACCGATTGAAGAGTTCCCTGCCACCGATGGGCAGGAATCGGGCATGGTGGCAGGAGATGGGTTGTCGCCGTAGCCATCGGAGTCGGAATCGCGCCATTGCGTCGTATCGCCCTCAAACGCATCGCCATCGTCCGACCATCCATCCCCGTCGCTGTCAATGCACCCCCTCTTGTCCTCGGAGCTCGACCCCCATGACTGTGGGCAATCATCCGGGAGGTAGGCAGGAGCGGGGTTGTCGCCATAGCCATCAGAGTCGGTGTCGCTCCATTGGGAGTCATGTGAAGGGAATGCGTCAGCCCCATCGTCCGATGTCCAGTCCGGAGTAGGGTCTGAGTAGCCGTCCTCATCGGTGTCTGGACATCCCTTTCGATCGTGTTCTGAGTATCCCGAGGTGTATGGGCATCTGTCTGGATCGATACCTGATGGGTTGTCACCATACCCGTCTCCATCAGTATCCGCCCACTGGGTCTCATCCTCCGGGTACTCATCAGAGAGATCGGCTCGACCGTCGTTATCCGAGTCTGGGCACCCCAATAGGCCTATGGAGGATGTCCCTCCAGCCTGTGGGCAGTCATCCGATGTTGGCGTTCCGGGTTGGTCGGCATAGCCATCGCCATCTTGGTCAGACCACAACAGGTGGTTGTCAGGATAGGCGTCTAGGCTGTCCCTGACTTCGTCGTAGTCCCTGTCTGGATGTGGATCGAGCCGAACGACGACGTCCTTTTCCTCATCAACGTACCACAGCTTCCCTGATGGACCTATCTCCAAACCCATTATTGAACTGGCATTGGTTTCCACAGTCCTAGATCCAATTGCAGCCTTCCCCGTCTCATCGAGGTTGTATGCCGTAATCCTATTGTTGCCGTTCTGGGACACGAAGACCTTGTTCTCGTGAACTACCAAGCCCGATGGCCTTGACAACCCCGAAGATAAAACCCCCCACTCGACGTCAGTGACCTCGCTATATTCCGCAAGCACCTCCATCTGGGACTCGGAGCCAGAGATGTCGGTGACTGTTGTGTCCTGATCTGATGTGTTCACCCACAGGACTCTTCCTCCTCCCGTGTCAGCGATGTAGAGAATGCCGGATCCCTGGTCCTTATCCATGTGTCCAGGTACGTCGGCAACGCGGGTGAGATTGATCTCCGTGTATCTCTTGACTACACCATCAGAATGATCATCCTCGCCTGTGTCGTGGTCTTCGTTGAAATCATAGTGGACCAGCTCGCCGTAGAACCCGTCATTGTACCAGTATGCGTTCCCGACGTCATGGGCAACGCCCATTCCGAGTGGGCTCTCATGCAACATATCGAGGTGACTGCCCAACAGGCCGCCAGACTCCTGGTTCTCAACCGCGTAGTGATCCAGTGAGGAAGGCCACAGTGCTGGGCCCATGAAATCGTTTGGATCGCCTTGTCCATTGTAGGTGTTTCTGGACTCCTGTGCGGTGGCGAATTGGTAGTCGAACTCCACATGATCTGCACCGAAGGCTATCGCGCTAACCTCCTCCATGAAGTGGTATCCATATGCGTCTTGCCGAGTCTCTGATGTTTGACCTAAATTGCCTGCATCTTGGATAATGGTAGCACTGTCTGTTGCTCTGTTGACGACCCATAGCTCGCTTGCTCGCTGAGGGCTTGGATGAAATTCAAGATCCCGAGGTTCCTCAAGCCCTTGTACGTTGGATGCTATTTCCACCTCAGAGAACCCTGGGCCAAATTGTGGGACGTATCCATCTGGAGGGACCTGATGTTCCACCTCTGTAGCCTGAGTGAGGCCAGTCCCAGTAAGGCTGAGTAAAAGCGCAACCGCCAGTAGTTTTGCTATCTGGGCCTTATCCGTTTTCTCTCTCGCCATGTTTTGGGTTAGGATTCATCATATATTGTGGCTCGCCTCGGATCGTAGACCTTCTGGAGAGCCTGCTTGGACCCTGATCCTTCCTATCGCTGAAGCGTCTTTGATTGGCGCCGACAGCAGGACTCGAACCTGCGACCTGCGGATTAACAGTCCGCCGCTCCACCAACTAAGCTATGTCGGCCCAGCCTCTGGCCTGCACGATCATTCATCAATCAATCGATTGGGGGATTGCGGGGGTAATCGGTCATTTCCACCCTAAACATAGCCAGAGATGTTTCCATGGGCTTTCCCAAGAGAGCTTGTACTACTCCCATTCAATCGTCCCAGGGGGCTTGTGGGTTATGTCGTATACAACCCTATTCACTTGACCCTTCAGCGTATTAGTGATCTCTGTGCTGATGTTTGAGAGCACCGTGTGTGGGATTGGGGAGTATCTGGCTGACATGCCATCGAGGCTCGTCACTGCCCTGATTACAATGGTCTCACCATGGACCCGCGCATCGCCATGCACACCAACCGAGCGAACGGGGAGTAGGGCAGCAAAGTATTGCCATGGCAGATCGCATAGACCGTCTTGTGCGGCCGCCCTTATTCCCCTCTCGACTATGTCACAAGCCACTCTGCATGTCTGTACCCTCTCCGGAGTGACGTGTCCAAGTACCCTTACTGCTAGTCCGGGGCCTGGGAATGGTTGTCTCTCGGAGGATGAGATTTTCAACAGCCTTGCAATGTCTCTGACCTCGTCCTTGTAGAAGTCTCGGAGGGGCTCGACAATGTCCAGATCTATGTCCTCGGGGATACCCCCTACGTTGTGGTGGCTCTTTATGACGTCCCGCTCGCCTCCCCCGGATTCTATCCAATCCGGTGCTATGGTTCCCTGAACGAGGTACTTCGCGCCCACCTCCTTCTGCTCTTCCTCGAAAACCCTGATGAAGGTCTCGCCGATTGCCTTCCTCTTCTCCTCGGGGTCTGTGACGCCATCGAGGCAGTCGAAAAATCTCTTTGATGCGTCTACTACCTTGATCTCTATGCCCATCTCATCGAACATCTCCCTGACCTCGTCGGACTCTCCGAGCCTCATCAAGCCAGTATCCACGTACACGCAGTGAAGGAGGTTCCCGACTGCCCTGTGTGCTAGCACAGCTGCAACCGTTGAGTCGATTCCCCCGCTGCACGCGATGATCGCAGTCCCATCGATCCCGTCGGATAGAAGTTGCAGAGCCTCGTCTACGAGGGCCTCGGTCTTCATGCTATCACCCTTGAATAGAGGAGTCGTCAGAGACGACCTTCTCAGTCATCTCCTTCCTGTATGCCGCGTACGCCTTGGCTAGTTCAGGCTTCTTGGTGGCTAGTATCTGCACCGCCAAGGCGCCTGCGTTATCGCCCCGATCGACACCCACTGTGGCCACTGGCATACCAGGAGGCATTTGGACAATGGAGAGAAGGGAGTCATATGGGACCTTTCCGCCAACTGGCACCCCTATAACGGGCCTCGATGTCATGGAAGCAATGACTCCTGGAAGGGCGGCTGCAACCCCAGCTATGCCAACGAAGACCGAGCAACCTTCCTCCTCGGCGGCCTCGATTATCCCCTCGAGGTACTTCGGGGCCCGATGTGCTGATGCTACTCTCAGTTCGTGATCAACATTGAAGCGTTCTAGTATTTTTGTGCACTTTTGTCCCACTGGCAAATCAGACTTCGAGCCCATTACGATGCATACGTCCATGCACCGCTCCTGTGGAGACGGTGCTAAAGCGTGACGGAAGGGAGTCCCCCTCAATCGCTGCTGATCGGGCCGTCTGTGATGAAGATAAAAGGTGGTTTCTCAAGGAGCGAATCGATATTTTGCACGTCAATTCTGTTTTGAAACGGATCGTGCCTGAATCCGGATCTGTGTAAAATAGAAATCGCGATGTGGGCTACATTGCCGGCCCTAACCCCCTCGATCACCAGCCTTGATTGCGACGTCAGGGATGGGCCGACCCCGATTACCCCTGTCTTGAAATGGCCAGTTGTGAACACCCACCCATCAACAAGGCCAATTTGATTGAAATGGAGAGGATCGATCTCCTTGATCCACCTCCCACTGGAGGGGAAGGTTGCATCAGTAAGTGATTTCGTGAGTTTGGCCCATGAGTACCAGAAGGTGGCGTATGAGGCCCAACCGAGGATGGGGTTTAGGAAGACGTGTCCTAGAAATAGGGCGATTGCAATCAACAAAGAGGGCATGTCGAGTGGGAATATGTCATACGCATGGGATTGGGATGGGTGCCTCGACAGCGAGCCGAGAAACAATAACGGAAGTAGAACGAGCGTCCATGCTGTGGCAAAAAGTGCTGATGAGATGATCGCGTCGTCTGGTGTATTGCCCGGGAAGGCAAGCGGGAGTGGGGTCGCCGCGAGAAAGAAGGCCGACCATGCCATCGGAATCAACAAGGTCGTCCCCGGGGGCTTCAGACGCTGTCTCTCCCAAACCCTCCAAGCATCAGGAGGGGTGCGTTCATTCTCGGATTGAAATCTAGACGGGTGTTCTTCCTTGGACACCCCGTCCAAGATCCCTCCTCCCTCGACCCCCATGCCCTGCCGACGGAGTTTCCAGTAATGAGTTGCCTCATTCGAAGGGGTACGTCAGTATCAGTTGCCTGGCGGCCAGAACCTCATCCACCCTCTTCACAAAGGTCGTGTGTGGAGCGGTCTTGAGCGTATCCGCGTCTTCCGATAGTATCTCCAGAAAGTCGATTGCGAACTTATCCAAGACCTCCTTGGATTCAGTCTCAGTTGGCTCGAACATCAGGCACTCAGGGACTATTTGGGGGAAGTAGAGTGTCGGGGCCATGTAGCCATAATCTAGGAGCCTCTTTGCCACGTCCTTCGCAGTGACTCCACTTTGTTCCTTCAAGGGGGTCATGTTCAATGTGAACTCGTGCTTCACCACGCTCGCCGGAGCACCTTCGGTAAAGGCTGCTGCTTGATTCCCGTTTTCTGTGGGCTTGGTTATCTTGTGTCTTAGGTAGTTCGCGTTCAGGACTGCATGCTCGCTCATCCTCTCGAGTTCATGACCGTACCTCCTGTAGAATGCCCATGCCCTCACCACTGCTCCTGCGTTCCCGTTCCACTGCTGGACCTTTCCAATGGTGGAATCGGGTTCCTCCCAGAAGTACCAGTATCCGTCATCCACGCCCAAGGGGTCGTTCTCGTTCCTTTCCCTCCTCGCGGCAAGTGGGGATGGCAGGAATTCTGAGAGGTGGGACTTGACACCGATCGGCCCGCTCCCCGGACCTCCTCCACCGTGAGGTTGACTGAAGGTCTTGTGAAGGTTGTAGTGAACGGCGTCGAACCCCATTCTACCCGGATCGGTCTTTCCAAGTATGGCGTTGAAGTTCGCCCCGTCATAGTACATCTGTCCACCAGCTTCATGCACTATCCTCGCTGCTTCTGCGATGTCCTTCTCAAAAACGCCAAGCGTGCTGGGGTTGGTGATCATCATGGCAGCAGTGTCATCCCCGACAGCGGACTTGAGAGCATCGAGGTCGATCCTACCGTCCTGGCCGCTCGGGATCTCGATTATGTCATAGCCGCACATGGACGCAGAAGCGGGATTCGTACCATGGGCTGAGTCTGGTACTATCACCTTGTTTCGATTTGCCTGGTCGTTGGATTTGTGGAACTCTTGAATGCACCTTATGGCGGTGAACTCCCCCTGTGCCCCAGCGACTGGCTGAAGCGTGACTGCATCCATGCCAGCGCAAATTGCGAGCATTTCCTGCATTTCGTAATAGATAGACAGCAATCCCTGTACTTGGTGGTCCGGTTGAAGCGGGTGGATTCGATCGATGCCCGGCATCTGTACAATCCTCTCGTTCAACCTCGGGTTGTGTTTCATTGTGCAGGATCCCAGTGGGTAGAATCCAGTGTCAATGCCGAAGTTCCTTTGGGAGAGCAGCGTGTAATGCCTCACCAGTTCCGGCTCGCTGGCCCTGGGCCACCTCGGGAGCGTGGCCCTTCTGGTGGAGCTTGGGATTCCAGACAGCGGGTCTTCCCTGATCGGCGGCGGTTGCGACCATCCTGATGATGGCGCTCCGTTGAAATCAAACAGTGTGGTCAATGAGACCCCTCCTCAATCGCTTTTTCCAGACTCTCACTCAATTTTCGTATGTCATACATCGAGGTACGCTCATCGCATCCAATCAATAGTGCGTTATTCGTAGTCCCCCACCATCTCGAGAGGTCGAAGCCACCCGTCACCCCGAGGCGATCCATCCTTTCCAATGCCACCTCGGAGGATATGGGGAGTTGGATTGCAAACTCCCTGAAGATTGGTGTTGCTGGGAACAGCAACTCGACGCCATCGATTCCCAATACGGTCTCCATGGTTTGTTGCGCCGCGGCCGCGGTCCTCATAGCCAGTTGCTCCAAGCCCTCAGGGCCTAGCAGGGCCATGTGCATGGCTCCCATCAAGGCGATCAGCGTCTCATTCGAGCATATGTTTGATGTTGCTCTGTGTCTGCGTATGTGCTGCTCACGCGTGGAGAGTGTGAGCGTATAGGCGATGCGCCCGTCGGAGTCCTTACTCTGCCCCACTATCCTGCCGGGCATCAACCTGAGGTAGTCCTTGGTACATGCGAAGATCCCGTAGATTGGTCCGCCCCCCGTGGGGCCTATTCCGAAGGGCTGGCCTTCACCAACGACGATGTCTGCCCCCCAGTTTCCTGGAGCCTCCAGCACTCCCAGTGAAACTGCGTCAACCCCGACAATCAGTGAGGTGGAATCCCCGATGATGCCCCTGAGCCTCATCAGCCCTTCGTCGATGATGCCGAAAGCATTGGGCTGCTCTACATATACCGCGCAGGAGCCTTTGGCCTTGCTCGCTGCCTCGAGATCGAGAAGACCTGCGCTTGTGTGGGGCATTTGTACCAACTTGATGCCTACCCCCTGTGTGTAATTCCTGATCACAGACATCCTGTGGGGAGGGACCTTCTCCGAAACGTAAACCGTGTTTGGTTGCTCGGCCCGCTTCGATCGCACCCTTACGGCGCATGTGATTGCCTCGGCAGCGGCTGTGCTGGCATCATACATCGAGACATTCGCGACCGGTAGAGCGACCAGTTCAGAGATCATGGTCTGAAACTCCCACATCGCCTGAAGCATTCCTTGGCTGACCTCTGGTTGATAGGGGGTGTAGGAAGTCAGGAATTCCCCTCTAGTGGCGAGCATTGGAACCATGGATGGCACGAAGTTCCTGGCCAGTCCAGCGGATAGGAATGATGGACGTGAATCGAGGTGTATGTTGGCACCCAACAAGCGATGTGCGTCGGCTAGGATGCCCTCCTCGGACTGTGGGCCCCGGAGTGGGAGGGGGTCAGTCCTTCTGACGTCCTCAGGTATGTCCTCAAACAACTCTTCCATCGATTTTAGGCCCATTTCCGAGAGCATTTCGAGCTCTCTCCCTAGATTTGGTAGTTGGTCCATCGAATCGCCTGCAATGATGTCAGTAGGCCGAGGTGCTTGAAGCCTACGCATAGGAGGCCAGCGAACCGACACGCTCATAGGCGTGAAAACCCACCTGACCAATGAGCAACATGAGTGTGGCGATTACCGCATCAGACGGATTCGTTGGACCATGGATATCTGAGATGCTTGGGGAGGACGCGATTGTCATCCCTGACGAGGCTCTGAAAGAGCCATTGTCCCTGGATGCCATGCTCACACCCTGCAAATCCCTAATTCACATCAACTCCGCAGCTCCTGACGGTTTGTCCGGACGTGATGACAGGGATACGATGCTCAAGATGAGAGACAGGTCCAGGCCAGTGCTAGATGCAGTTGGACGCCATGGTGGCCTCCACCTCATCCTAGTCGGCACGCTCCGGGTGCACCCTCAATGGGAGGAAGGCGAGCCCTACTATGGGTCAGACTCAACCATAGCGCCCAGAGACATTGCTGCAGAGGCACAATTGTGGATGGAGGAGATTGCTCTGGAACAGGCAACGACTGAGAGGCCGGTCAGCGTCATTCGGGCATCTAACGTACAAGGCGTCCCGATCTCAGGCCCCCCGGGCAATGGACTGCTCCACAAATGGGCATCAGAAGCACCAATTGGATGGGTGAATGTCCCAGGCGACGGCTCGGACCTCAAGGATTTCGTGCATGTTCAGGACCTTGTGGAGTGCATCATGAGAGTGATGGCCGACCCCCCTCCAACTAGGGAGAGCATCGCCATCGGCTCCGGAAAGGGCATACAATTGAGGGATTTGGCCGCAATATACAACCAAATGACCGGGTGCGAGGCCGAATATGGCCAAAACCATGATCAGGAGGTCTTCGGGATTGTGGACGCTTCCGAGGTCGAGATGAGATTGGGTTTCAGGCCCACTGTGAGCTTGGAGGAGATGATCAGGGAGTCATTCGAGGCGTCTGGACACTAGTCATTCGTTTGAGATCTCCAATATTGGCCTGTTTAGAGCAAAGTTCCATCCAGAAACTCGAACTGGCATGTCAATTGATTGTCCCAACTTCGGGATTACATGGTCCTTCGGTAGCCTGAGTTCCACTTGACCAAGCAGAGCCGATGTGGCGAGCACCGTGGTTCCGAACATCAATTCCTTGGATACCCCATAGCCTATGGTCCGATCCAGGCCGCTGACCTTCATGGCGAGCGGGAAGACTTGGTCAATAAGCGAGTCTATGGCCTTTTTTCTGGCAGTGAGGGTCACTGCCTCGCTCAAGTGGCCCACAAACCTAGTGACTCCTTCCAACATTGGGTTTTCTACTGACTCTCCGGACTGGGTACTGGTATCGACATTCGTTATGTCGGGCTCTGGAACGGGCTCTGGCTCTGGCTCTGGCATTGGTTCTGGCTCTGGCTCTGGCTCTAATGTATCTGCATTTCCGTCATTGTATACGATTACTCCATATTGCGACCATTGATATCCATTTCTATTTGCTACATAGTAATCATTTGATACTGCTACTAAATCTGATGATGTTGTACTTTTCATTATTAATTCCACATAATCAATGTCTCCGGATTCCAGGCGTTTGGGTTTAAGTTCAATTCCGCCTACACCGAGGATGGCCACTTCGGGAACATTGAGAACTGGAGTGAAGGTGGAAACTCCAAGCATACCCAAATTAGTGAGAGTGCAGGACCCACCTGAAAGATCGTCCGGCTGAATGGTCCCTTCTCGGCAGGCAATGGCGAATTTCTTAATTTCGGCAGAAAGTGCTTCCAAAGATAAATCACTCGCATCTTTGACCACAGGAACCATTAATCCACGAGGTGAATCAACTGCTATTCCCAAATGTACTTTTTCAAAAACGGCAAACCTATCGCCGAGGAAATGAGCATTGAGTTCGGGGTGAGCGGACAATGCCTGAATTTGTGCATAGGCAATCAAGTCGTTAATAGAGACCTTTGATTTTCCTCCATCCGCTCTTTCTTTTCGATAAGCCTGTGCTGCACTGAGTTCAAAATGTGCATTCAGGGTTAACTGGGCGGAAGTTTGTAATGACTGAATCATTCTTTCAGCCACCAATTTTCGAATTCCCTTTACCGACTCGACTTTTGCCCCCTCAATCGCACCCGGCTCCCTCATATCCGAGGCAAGAGCCATTCCAGCCAATCCTTTTCCACGGACCGGCGGCTCCATCCCTTTCCTTGCCTGATTGACTGCACTGGCTGACAAG
>ENA-OSEY01000019-OSEY01000019.1-marine-metagenome-genome-assembly--contig:-NODE-19-length-127735-cov-7.986472_pt1 | contig 127735 bp, 110 predicted proteins | sample MGYA00248465_ERZ534230 | MGnify/ENA primary metagenome ERZ534230 (study PRJEB26409, sample SAMN06344110) | marine metagenome | isolation source: Sea water from surface | place: Atlantic Ocean:Southern... | reverse complement strand
CCCTTCTTGGGCGGTGGGGGCGGTGGGGGCTGGGTCTTCATCTTCTTGAGCTTGGCAGCCAGCTCGTAGTCCTCGTTCGCCACTGCCTCGGCGATTCTCTCGTCGATTCCCGAGGGGGGAGGTGGGGTGCCTGGCATGCCGGTCGGACCTCTAGGTTCGCTCAATCGATTTCAATGAATCGGGTGTCAGGCTGGGAGCTCCACGAGGGAATGTGTGGGGATCGAACCCAGCCTTGCACGCCCCTCCAGCCCCTCCAGTTCGATGAGGAAGAGCGCGGCCACCGTCTCGGCCCCTGCCTTGGAGATCAAGGAGGCAGCGGCCTCCACGGTCCCACCGGTGGCCAGGAGGTCGTCCACGAGGATCGCCCGATCCCCTGGGCCCAGCGCGTCCTCGTGCATCTGGAGTTCGTTGGTGCCGTACTCCAGCGAGTAGCTCACGGAGACCGTCTTGTGTGGTAGCTTGCCGGGCTTCCTTATGGGGACGAACGGCAGGTTCAGCCTCATTGCGAGCAGTGGCCCAAAGATGAAGCCACGGGCCTCGGGGCCCGCGACGCAGGTGGGGGCATGCTCCCGTGCGTGCTCCTCGAAGGAGTCGATGACCTTGCCCATCAGCACCGGGTCGGACAGCACGGGGGTGATGTCCCGGAACTGTATGCCATCGATTGGGAAGTCAGGGACGGTCCTGATGGTCGCCTTGAGGTCGTCGCCTAGGTCCATGGAATCACCCAAGTGCGCCCCCGGCGTCAGTTCGACGCCCAGGGTCGCTTGTACCTTCGATCATATACCGATGGTGTCGAAGAGCCAACCGAACGTGCTCGTGTCGCCTGGCCCTAGGTAGAACATCAGCATGAAGACCGCGATGCCGTACATGATAGGCGAGGGCTCCTGCCACTTGCCCATCATCATCTTGATCACAACCCATGTGATTACGCCCCAAGCGATGCCGTCTGCTATGGAGTAGGTGAAGGGCATTAGCACAATGGTCAGGAAGGCTGGAAGGACCATCTCGCTGTCATTCCAGTCGATGTCCACGACCTGCTTCATCATCATCGCGCCGATGATGACCAGTGCCGATGCTGCGGCGAAGGTTGGTATGGCCTGGAACAGGCCAGAGAGGAATAGCCCAGAGAGCATGAGTATCCCGACAGTCACGGCCACCAGCCCGGTCTTGCCGCCCTCCTCGACGCCGGCTGCGGACTCGATGTAGGTCGTGGTGGTGCTCGTGCCGGTGAGTGCGCCTGCTATGGTAGCAGCAGCGTCCGACATGAAGGCCTCCTCGCTCTTGTGGAGCGTGTCATCCGCATCGACGTACCCCGCCTGCCTACCAACCGAGTACAGCGTACCGGCTGTGTCGAAGATGTCGACGAACAGGAACGCTATCATGACGAGTAGGAAGTCGTCCCAGTTCCCGCTGATGTCGCCCAACGCGGTGATCGCGGCACCGAGGGACTCCTCTGGGAGGCCCACGAATCCGATGATCTCGTTGGGGTCTGGTGCGGTGGCGTATGCCGTTCCCCACCCAGCGCCTCCAGCGGCGAAGTCGTTGTAAGGGTCGTAGACCTCGAACATCCAACCGTACATCGAGGCTACCATGATGCCGATGATGATGGCGCCCTTCATGCCGCGGGCCATCATGGCCGCGATGGCGAGGAGTGCGATCATCCCGATCAGGGCGCCGTGACTGAGGTCGAACGCCTCGGTGGTCGCCAGGTTGACCAATGTGGCCCCGTCGTCTTGGATCCATCCCATTTCCCTCAGGCCAATAATAGCTAGGAAGGCCCCGATGCCGGCGCCTGTCGCTATCTTCAGGTCCTTAGGGATCGCGTTGATCATCTTCGTTCTCCAGCCCACCTGTGGGATTGAGATCACTAGGAAGATTATACCCTCAAGGAAAACGGCTGCTAGGGCGACTTCCCATGGGATGCCCATCCCGAGCACCACCGCGAAGGTGAAGTAGGCGTTCAGGCCCATTCCCGGAGCTAGAGCGAAGGGGAGGTTTGCCCATAGGCCCATAACGACGCAACCGACGAAGGCGGCGATCGCCGTAGCGAACAGTGCGTCATCGAATGGGATCCCTGCCACGCTCAGCATTGCGGGGTTTACCAGCAATATGTACGCCATCGTGAGGAAGGTGGTGATCCCCGCTCGTATCTCGGAACCGGCCGTTACGCCCTTCGCACTCAATCCAAATGTTCTGTCTAATATGTTGTCTACTGCGCTCATCTTATAGTCACCTGAGGAAGCCTCTTAGTTTCCGCTTATGCACGTCAAGCATATCAAGGATTCGTCTATTATGCATCCATATCTATGATTAAGTCCCGCCCGTTGATGGGAATCAGAACCTCGAAGGGCGGGTCGGGGCCGAATAGTTCAGCGAATTCGTCGACGTCCTCGTCAGGAGTGTGGAATAATATCAGGTAGCGTGGGTTGCAGGCTCGCGCGAAGTCCACCAACTCGGACCTACCCGCATGGTTCGACAGGTCGAATTTATCGATCTCGAGTTCTATCCTCGTCTTCCTGTTGTATATCGAGATGATTCCGGTGTCGACGAGGGACCTGCCACCTGAGCCCGGCGCCTGGTAGCCCGTCAGTAGAATGGCATTGGCAGAGTCATGCCTCAGCCTGTTGAGATACCAGATGGCTGGGCCCCCATCCAGCATACCGGAGGTTGTCACTATGACGTCCGCCTCGAGGGCCTTGAATCGATCCGACTTTCCCCTTACGCGTTTCGTCCAACGGAGGGCCTTCTCGAAGCCTGACGAATCGCGTAGGTAGTCGGGATGGTCGTTCCAGATCATGGAGACTCGTGTTCCCATGCCATCGTAGTGAACATTCAGGGATGGGTCCCTGTCATGCAGTATTTTGATGATGTCTTGCCCCCTTCCTGAGGCGAAACTTGGGATCAGAGCCACACCGCCTCTTGCCCTTATGTCCTGTACCCGCTTCACCAGCCTGTCCTCCTCTGTGGCCCGGTCGGTGTGGTCCCTACCGGCGTAGGTGGCTTCCATGACTAGGATGTCGCATTCCATTGGTTCAGCTCCTATCACATTCGGACTTGATCTAGTGTCAATGTCACCTGTCCACAGTATCTTGACGTCTGATGTCTTTAGCTCAACCATGGAGGCCCCTGGGACGTGGCCGGCCCCATGCAGCGTGCAGGTCCATCCACTCAAATCAAAGGACTCTCCATGGTTATGCGTATTCCATGATTCCAGTGAGTCCTCTATGTCCCTCTTATCCCATGTGAGGGGGTATCCCTCAATGCTGGACACCTTGTATGTGTCTCGCCACATAATTTCCGACAGAGCGGCCACGAGTGGGGTGGAGTGGAGCTTCGTTCCATGATGCCCAACCAACCATGGTGCCATGCCAATGTGATCGATGTGAGCATGGGTAATTACCGCGTTCTTGACCTGTGGGGTCGGAGATGGGTACCTGGGAGGTTTTGATGCGGCAAGACCATAATCTATCAGAACGGTCTCACAACCGGCTTTCTGAATAGTACATCCAACATTACCCACCTCCCTTGCTCCACCGTGAAAATGGAACCAGATCTTGCCCATATTCAACCCTCAACGGCGGTACCCCTTCAAACCTATCACCCCACCCCCCTATTTCCAGTGTAGATGTGATTACATTGTATACTTAGAATCAAAAAAGAATGTGTCAACATAGTATACTGATTGATTGGGATTTTGGTTTATTATCATTAACATGGAAGGCAAGATGCGACATGACTGGTATAACTATTCCAGTGGAAACAGGGGGGTGGGTCGATCTGAAAAGGGATAGCACTACCCACACCCACATGGCCAGACTACCAGGGCATAGTCTCATCTTGGATGAGATCAAGTGCTTTGGATGCGGCGCCTGCATTGCTGTCTGTCCAATTGATGTAATTCGGATGATGCCTCCAATCGTCACAATTGAGGAGAGTGCCTGCACACACTGCAATCTATGCATACCAGCATGCCCAGTCCATGCGCTGTCTATTGAGGGAGTTCATGAATGAGGATCTTAGTCTTGGACGACTCAATCACGTCATTGGCGTTCAGTTTGACAATGCAGAGCTCTACAACGATAAATGAGATCCACATGGTCAGTGAAAAGACTGAGGTTGGCCTCTCGGACTCTTTGAAACCTGGTACGAACTCAAACTCCCATCCATTGCTACTGAGGATTTTCCGTCATATGCCGAAGGTGACAAGGGCAAGCCCCTTCCTCAGGAATAGTTGGGTACACAGGGGCCTAGCGATTGAGTCTGTGAATAACGGTCTGAACCTCCATTTTCGTAGTGCTGTCCATGAGATAGGTCGTAGGGTATTCGAGTTCCATGGAACTGCATCTTCCTCATTCGGCGCCAAGCAGCGTTTCGACTATGTTTACCACCCATCTCAGGCTGAAAGTGACGTTCTCTGGCATGGTGCTGTCTCAACGAAGCCATTGAACGACGAGGCGTCCATAAATAGGGGAGATGGCACGTTCGAAACATGGAGCAGGACTCCGATTGAGGATGGCGGAATTTTGCAACATGGAACGTGGGTTGGCGAGGAACCCAATGAGGCTGTCGCCATGGCAATTAGCGAAGGTGTGGCAGAAGCAACACGCCTACTTTCCTCATTGAAATAGCCCTATTACCTACCCCTTGTCTTGGACAGCATGGTCAACCTCAATGGTATCACTCAGAGGTCCGGCCCGCGTCATGCGTTACTCATAGACCCTGCAGATCAAGAGCCGGATGTGGCCGCGAAGAGGGCCATCGCCGCAGCAATGGCCGGGTCATCGATGATACTCATCGGGGGGTCTTCAGGTACTGATAACAAAAACGTGGACGACACCGTCGTTGCCATAAGGGAGGCATTGGAGCTTGTCCAATGGGCGGCCACACAAGACTCTGACGCACACTCAGAAGAAAGACTACCGATTGTTCTATTTCCTCAGGGGGCAAATGCGCTATCCCCAAACGCTGATGCGATTACCTACATGATGCTGATGAACAGCACCGACCCAAGATTCTTGATTGGTGAGCAAGTAGCAGGTGCAAAATTCATCAAGAATTCTGGAATTCATCCAATTTCCATGGGCTACGTGATTTGCGCACCTGGGGGCAAGGCTGGAAAGGTTGGCAAGGCCGATCTTATTGATCCAGACGAAACAGATAGGGTGTCCTCATACGCAGCTGCTGCGGAAATGTTCGGCTTCAATCTACTCTATCTCGAAGCGGGTAGTGGCGCCGAATCACCAGTCTCTCGTGGTCTGATAGAAGCCGCGAGGGAAAGTACGGATCTGCCGATTATCGTAGGTGGCGGCATCAGGGACGCGCAAGCAGCTAAGTGCGCCGTACAGGCTGGTGCTGATTGGATAGTGACGGGAAACTTGGGGGAACAATACGAAGACGCGGATGAACTTAGGCAGGTGCTTGAGGCCCTGATTGAAGCCATGAATTCTAACTAATGGACAGCGCCATGTCGCCGGACTCAGGATAAACCAACGAGATCATGTGCTCCACATCGATGTAGTCCTGACCGCTATCATAGGAGACTTGCAGTTCGTGGACCCCATAGGTATCGAAGTGCAGCGTTTTCCAAACCACTTCCCCCCCATCATCGACCTCCCCATCCCTGCTTTGACAGGCGATTTGGGCCTCGTCGATTAGATCCCAGGAGAACTCCACTGATTGGCCACTCCCTAACCCTTGGATTAACTCGGGATTCCTGACAATCGATTCTATTACGATAACATCGGCAGCCATGCCGTGGTTCGAGGGAATTGAGTCAATCAACAACGAGCGGGGCTCATGGGTGTTTTCCTCGATCCAGTGTATCTCGAGGTTGGCACTGACCGTCACGTAATCGATGTATTCGTTGCCCATGATGTCCTCGGCCATTAGGATAATGTGGTGCATTCCATGATTCTGGATTTCGACCCTAATCATATCCGCGTTGGAAGACGACACAATCTGGACCTGTCCCACCGCTTCAATTCCGTACGATACGAAGTCCCGATGATCATCAGTGCTGCTGAAATCGAATTCGAAAATTGCAGGTTCCATTGATGTCAAATCACCATCGACGTAATTCTCTCTGATACTATCATTAGCCTTTGAGAGCTCAACGACAAACTCCACGTGGCCAGAGTCTCCACCTGTCATTATGCAACCGGACATCAGCGATGACGATATGAGGAATGGTAGTAGACAGCGGAGCACTAGAAATTCCATCGCTCTCCGCTCAGCCAACTACATCACCTTTGATCGAGGAAACCTCTCTTTCCAAGTCAAGCAAGGCCGCAAGCAACACCTCCACGCGACCCTGCAGCCCACTGACCTCCTCGTCGGACGCATCGCCCTCCTGAGCACGTAACATGCCTTCCAATTCCTTGATCCTCTCGGACATCTCCACCTTAGTGGAGGAAACACCTCTTACTGCACTGAGTTTGGCAATCTCAAGCTCCAACTTGTTGATTTTAAACTCCATATCCTTCATCGATGCCTCTGCTTCTGCCAAAGCATCCCAGGTTTTGAGCACCTCCTCAATAAGCGCCTCCTTTTTGAAATTAGACAACCTCACTCTGTGATCCATGGAATCTACCTCATTTGCCTCCAAGTCGACCACCAGTGTTAGTTACCCCACAAAGGATCTATGATATGGATTTTACATAACTTGGGATTATATTTACCACTTACACCATCACCACAATGGTATCATGAAAAGAGCCACAGTCATAAGCACCGACCGCGACACTGCGCATATGAGTGGCCAATCGAAGTCCGCTGTAATCCTCGCTGCTGGAATAGGCAGCAGACTCTCACCAATCACGGACGATGTCCCAAAGTGCTGTGTAAGGGTGAATGAAAAAACGATGATAAGCAGAATAACCGATCAATTGCTGTCTTGCAACCCGGTAATGAAGATCCACATAATCGCAGGGCACCTCTCGGATAGGGTCAGAGAAGAGCTGGCAGGATACCCTCGAAACCTCAAGATTATCGAAAATAAAGATTATTTGACCACGAACAACATGGAATCTTGTAGGATGGGATTGGCAGAAGACGACTTAGTTGAGGGCAATGTCCTTGTCATCAATGGCGATTGTGTTTACTCTGACAGAATAGTCAACCTAATGCACGAGGCCGATCACAGCGTAATTGGAACAGATTCTTCAAAATATCAAGAAGAGAACATGAAAGTGTTGATCCGAGATGGGAGAGCCGTGGCCATATCAAAGGATATCTTGGAATCTCAAGGTGGCGTGACGTCTATCGATTTCTATAATTTCATGAATGTTGACATCAAAAACCTCTACTCGATAATGGTCGGGTACTTTCAGAATATGGACCGAGGTAAATGGACGGAGGTTGCAATAAACGATCTCCTTGTCCAACCGAATTCAGAGATAAGAACCCTTGATGTGGCGGGCGAGAAATGGATGGAGATCGACAATCATGACGACTTAGAGGCCGCTCGTAATTTATGGTGAGGGGGAAATTTGTCAAGTCTAAAGTCACTCAGAGCACCATTGATGAGAGGCCATCTGCTTCTCAAGAAGATCCTACCATTCTATAATCCATGGAAAATATACTGGATCTTGTATTTCGGCCCATGGACATGGTTATTCAGGGCTTTGAGTTGGCTTGTTCCCAAACAAGATAATTTGTTTATTTTTGGTTCGAACGAAGGCAAGCATTACTCCGACAACTCAAGGTCATTGTTCGAATATATTCAGGCTAACGATAACTCGATCAGGGCCGTATGGTTTACGAACAGCAAGGATGTTTACAAAGAGGTTGAGAAAAAACACCCTGGCAAGGTCGTGATGTCCCCCAGCCTAAGAGCCTCCTTTCTCTATCTCAGGGCAGGACAGGCCATTATCTCATTTGGATATCAAGACTTGTGTAAGATGCCATGGATCCCATCAATAAAAATCAATCAACTATGGCATGGTGTGCCATTGAAAAAAATTGGTCTGCTTAGGGCGAAAAATAAAACTGACGAGGATTATGGCGAGAGCTCCAGACTTTTCTTGCAGTGGTGTGGGAAGGTTGACAGGTTCTTTGTGGCATCTGAATATGAAAAAGAAAACCACAGTGTGGCATTTTCCATACCAAAAGATCGCTTCGTGATCACTGGCAATCCTCGAAATGATCGGTTGTACAATGCTCATACACCCACGAAATCACCCATCAAAACAATACTATACACCCCTACTTTCAGAGAAAGAGGGGACGGTCCGGGCAATCACACCAGGGTCTTGTTGCACCCAGAAATAGAAGAAATAGATATGATAGAATTCCTGGAAGCTCATAATGCTAAATTGATAATTAGACCACATTGGATAACCCATGGGCACCACTACCCTTCTGACAGAATTGAGACAATAACTCACAAACAGGAGCCAGATTTGTACAATCTCTTTGAAGATGCTGACATCCTAGTCACAGATTACTCCAGTGCTTTTATTGACTGGCTTATATTGGACAGACCTGTAATTTTCTCTCCTTACGACCTAGAAGAATACACCAAAGTAAACGGGCTGCTGGATGATTACCGAAATCTTGTTCCATCTCCTATTTGCAATACACCAGAAGACATTTTCCTGTGCATTGCCGAAGCGATAATTAACCCTGATAAATATCAAGAACAAAGACAACAAGCTAAGCGGAAATACCTCGGCTCAATTGGACCTGGAGCATCCGAAAGGATACTTAATGTCATAAAAAATCAGTGAATCTAGCCTCGTGGCATCTTCCCGATCTTGTCGAAATCGTGAAGTCTACGCAAGGGATGCACACATCATGCCACCGTACCGCCTGATTTGGTTTCAACACCTTCACAAAGCTGCGGGGACATACATAGTACGCAAGGCGATATCAAACGGCGAGAAACCCTATCCACTGAATAAGAACGGGAATCCGCATGATGAAAATGGGGCTATTCCTCTTTGGGGACTATCCGACTCTGAATTGTCAAATTTTGTCGATGAATGCGAAAGGTTAGGGATTACATTTGTTGCCACAGAATGGGGTGGCCCGAATTACTCCAGGCTGTCCAAGGATCCCAGAGTATGCTTGATAACTTGTCTGAGAAATCCGATAGATCGGTTTATTTCAAATTTCAACTATGACTACTATTGGATGTGGACCAAATCTAAAAATTACTCTGAGTACTTGTCTCAAGATGAGATCTTCACGTCTCCAGAATACTACACGAGAATATTCTCTAGGAATCTTGATCATCAAAATGAAGTCACTGATCAGGACTTATCAACTGCGAAGGAAAACTTGCTCCTATTCGACAAAGTCATAATCGCGGAGACGGGCATGACAGGTTTGCGAGATCTCGGTTGGATCAATGAGGCAGACACAATACATCCGACCTTCGGTGACAAGTGGGCAAAGATACACCTTTTGAAGAAAATGAAATTTTTGCGACTCTTGGAGTACGTTTTCCGGGTTAAGCACAAACCCAAGCAAGAGATTGATGTTGAAGGTTTAAACAAGCTCGACATGGAATTGTATAACTTCGCCAAAACACTAGAATGACCTATCTAGCACCAATCTTTCTCATAACAGCCAGCGCAAAACTCCTCGACCAAAGGGTTAGACTTTCCCATCTAGACAACGGTGTTACAAAATCATCCTTATATGTCCTCATTTGCCTTCTAATCTCTTTCAAACGGCCATCTCGTAATGATTTCACCGAGATCATACCCGATGCAACTTCAACATACTTGTTCTTATCGCATCTAAATAAGAGAATCTCACTTCGTGGCATCATTCGCTGGACTCCTCCCCTGTCAGGATGGTTGACGACACACCTCGGCGCCCATGAAATAGAGAAACCTGAGTTAATCGCTCTCCAGGCTATGTCAGTATCCTCCCTGTGTATGAAATACCTCTCATCAAAGCCACCTACTGCCTCCAAAACTTCTCTTTTGTAGGCCATATTTGCCGTTTTGAACCGATTCCAACGATCCTTTGGATGTGGGTCCATGGACAGATCCTCATCTTCGCCTCCTATTTTGACAGACCCTTCTATTGCATCGGTATCCCCATCACTGAATGCTTCAATAATAGCCTCAATCCAATTTGGAGACGGTACACAATCATCATCGGTGAACGCGACAATAGGGGACTTCCCCCTCCTCCAACCAATGTTTCTGGTAAAGGCGGGGCCTCGGTCATCTTCAGAGTCGTCTATCACCTGTATGGAATTAGGTTTTATGGTCTGGTTCTCAAGAGCCTCAAGGCATCTTTTCAATGATTGAGCTCTGCGGAATGTGGGGATTACGACATCCACACCCAGAAGATCCGACTCAGGCCCTTGAACACTCATGACTCACCCCTTTCAGAGAAATGGAGTAAGACAGGATCTTCATCCCCCATCACGTCCGTGATTCCATCCATCGTTCTCTTCCACAATTCTTGCTCAGAGTTCCAAGATAGCCATCTATCCACAAATTTCGTGTGTCTAACAATTTCTTCGTCATCTTTGGCGATCCTCTTCAGTATCTCATTGGTCTGAGCCAGGACAGATCCAACAGGGCCATTGAGCATGTATGTCGTGTAGGGATTCCTTTCTTGGATAACAGACATATGCGCTCTCCATAGCGAGAAAATTACATCATAGGCCCACCCGATCAATAATACGCAGCCTATGACGAACACCCCTATTGAGAGTAAACCCCAATATGTCATCGAGATCCCAAGAAAATCTGCATTCGAATCAAACCGCCATTTCACGTATGGCCATGTCAGTAGGGTAAGAGTCGTGACCCAGAAGGCCATAGAAATGAGGGTTTGACTCTGTTGGACCCTCCAGTATTGGCGCATCACCGTCTTCTTCAGCATGACATCGCCTCGGAGGGTGTATGTATCACTATTGTGACATAATTAGTCAGATTGCTCCCTGAATGCAGAAATAACACGGGGTTCCGTCGACTCAGAGGGGTCTATCTCTGCTAGAGAAGAGATAATCACGAACCTTCGGGGGACTCTGTGTTTGCTCCCGAAATTCGAATATATGTACTCAGTTGCACCCTCTTTGTCATCGGCAACCACGTCAATCGAGTACGGTTGATCTCGGGAGCCACTGCGGAAGGTGCCCGTTGCTCTGAAGGCTTTTACCATGGCCTTGCGGAAAGCGACCCCAATTTAATCCGAACGGATGCAATCGCCCCTTCTTACAAGTGCATTTCCCGACAAACCTCCCCATCTTTTAGAAAAGTCGACCGTCCACAGGCCTCTATGAGTGCAGACGAGGCAAGGCGTCTGGCCCGCCTCATTGAAGCAAACCACACTCGGCTTCAGAACATGAAAAGCCAAGTCGAGAGGCTCAATACTCTGTTTGAGGAGCAATCCAGAGCCCATAACACTCTGGAATCTGTCAGAAAAGTTGACGGCGGCATGACTATGGTTCCACTTGGCAGCGGTGTCCAGATCCCCGTCCAGGTGAAGTCGGATCTTAACCCAGTCATAGATATCGGATCAGGCATCCAGATAGAAACGGACGGTGAGAAAGCTCTAGAGATGCTAGACCAGAGAAACAGGGAACTGGAGGGACTCATTCAGAACCTTTTGCTGGAAATAAAGCAGGCCGACGAGACCATTATTGACATGGAGAAGCAATTGATGGAACTGAATGAGGGATCCGAGATTTCCGAAGAGCCACCTGCCAGATCAAGATCCGAACCAACCACCTCACAGCCCAAGGCCAAGCAAAGAAGGCGGAAGAGGGGAACAGAACTAACATTAGATGACTGAGGTAGTGTTGAATGGGTTTCCTCAGTCGGTTTCGTCGTTCTGCGAAAACATTGGATGACATTGGATCCATAGCCTCGGAAGAGGACCTTCCCATTGTTTCAGAAAATAAGAATGAAGTCCATGAGGTGGAAACTGCCCCTATCTCAGAACACGAGGTGGAAGGCGAATGGGAATCAACGGAAATGATTGATTCAATCTACTTGGACGTTGATAAGAAGTCTCAAAGACTTATGGAGAGGAAGAGGCAATCTCAAAAAACAGCAAAAAAAGCCAGCATTGGAAAAAGACCATTGAAATTTGTTCCCAGACCATCACAAGGGCTATCTATAGACATCGAACATTTGACCGAGAGGAAGTCTAGAAGAAAAATATCTGCCACACCAGCCTTCGAGGAGTTGATGTCAGAACTAGAAACAACACTATTGGAAGCCGATATGGGACACGCGGCTGTAGACGAAGTTCTGACGGCAATGAGAGGGAGGTTGATCGGTGCGCCCCTAGCTAGGAAAGGGGATCTTGAAATGATAATCGACTCGGCGCTGATCGGTGCTCTCGACTCGTTGTTGAGGGTTTCGTATTGGGACTTTGACCAGACCATTCAAAGCCTGATTAAAGACAAGACCCCCGTTATAATCATGCTCGTTGGAGTGAATGGAACTGGAAAGACGACCACTGCAGCCAAAATATCCCACAGACTAATCCAAGATGGCATGAGCGTTGTAGTAGCTGCTGCAGATACATTCAGGGCCGGCGCCATAGATCAGCTGAACGACCACGCGGAGCGTGTTGGTGCCCGTTGCATACGAAGCCAACGCGGTGGCGATTCGGCTGCCGTGGCAAGGGATGCGATCGACAGCGCGGTAGCAAAGGGGGAAGATATCGTGATAATAGACACTGCTGGGAGGATGCAGAACAAAACCAATTTGATGCAGGAACTGAAGAAGGTTCACAGGGTTGCCTCACCTCACATTGTTCTGTTTGTTGGGGACGCGCTTGCAGGTAATGATGCTGTAGAACAGGCAAGAACCTTCCAGTCGTTCTTGAATTTCGATGGCGCAGTCCTGTCAAAGTTGGACACAGATGCTAGGGGAGGTGCCGCACTTTCCATTGCCCATGCCACTAACAAGCCCATCGTACTGGCTGGGGTCGGACAGGGTTATGACGATCTCATTGACTTTGAGCCATCCAACTTCCTCACACAACTTCTGTCGGATGACATAGACCCACAGTCGTTCACAATCGTCGAGAGGGATCCAAATGAGTGAAAACCCATCATCTTTGATAGCAATGAGGGATTCAATCACAGCTGGCAGAATCAATATGATAATGAGGCAGAGGGGTTGGCAATCAAGGGTAATTGAAGGTGAAGACAGCCTTATCGATTCATACTTGAAGATCAGACCTAGAGTGACGTTTTTAGGACTGGATACAGGATCAACTCAAGGTGAGTTAGCAGCCTTGCGGATCAGGGAGATTGATGATCAAGCGAGGATAGTATTCGTCTGTTCTAGATCCAAGATGGAAGCAGCGAGACAGGCATCTCATTCCGTGGGTGCCGTGAGTGTGATCTCAACGCCCATACTAGCCACGGATATCGAGAAGGCCTGGCCCAAAATAATGGGTGTCGTCCCATACGCCCCAGGCTTGGCGACGCTTGAACCGGCTATACCTCCGCCCCCTACCACCTTGCCCCCACCTCCCGCGCCAGCGACACCAGAAAACCCCACTCCAACTATCGGCAGCCAAATCACCCCTCCGGTCGATGGCCAAGTTAAGCAAGGAAACCGTGGAAGGATATGGATAATTATCTCATTAGTCGGCTTGGCCATTTCAGGGTCGATCGCCTACTACCTGACCATCTGAAACCTCTTCACCTAGGGGGACCATTCTCAGAGCATCAACCTCGCGACTTCCTTCTGGCCCCTGCGTAATGTTGACGATTTTCACACGACTGTCCTCTAGCAGGCGCTCATCTCCCGTGACAACTCTGAGCCTCACCCGCCATCGAAACACAATTTCCCTTGCGACCAAGATCAAGAGAAGGAATAAAACCACGACAGCAGATGCATCAATCAATCCAAGCATCATACTTCATCCATAGTTGCATTGGCATACTGAGTGGCTGCATTGGATATTGAGTCACTCCGAATTATACCCGACCCCACAATAACCGCATCAGCCCCAGATCGGATAGCCTCTGTCGGGTGGCCGTACCTCTGACCCATGACCGACAAACTCGGGTCAAAATTAATACCCGGTGTTAAAATCAGTTTTTCAGATCCTACCGCATCCCTAAGCGATGATATAGACATTGGATTACTCCCATTTCCAATAAATCCACACACTCCGGGCATATCCTTGCAGGAGGCAACTGTCTTCTCTGTGTAGCGGGCGTCGAGAAAATTTTCAGAACTAGACATTTGTGCAAGCACTAGTATTGATCCTCTGCGGCCCACTTCTCCCCAAGCTGCGTGGATACCATCAATGATATCAGGACCAGATATTCTGTGTGCCGTGACTATGTCGGCCCATGCAGCAATTCTCTGGTGGCCCAGCATCTGAATTTTGGAAACGTGCCCTATATCGGCAAATTTTCGATCCTCAAAGATTAGAATCCCCATTTCCCGGGCCGGTCGGATGACCTCGTCCATCCAACGATTATATTCGAAGTCCACTACACCATCCACGTGAGTCTTTAGCATACATATGCTAGGTCCGGCCTGAGAAAGCGCATCCGATATTTCTGAGATTGTTATGAGATCTGCGGCAAGCGCGACTCTTGTCCTTCTGGAAGCCATGCTGGACCGTATTTCATCTGCAGACAGGAACCCCAAACCAGACACCCTCTAACCTCGATGTGTCGTTCGGTACCTCAACATTACCGAAGTTTATGAGTGAATATGTTTAAAGCACCCCCCCATTAGTCAACCTCGGGTTGTATAGCCTAGAGATGGTAAGGATGTCAGTCGGAATTGAGCCAATGGGAGAAATGGTACTTTTAGAAATGGAGAACGCTCCTGAGAAAACAGAATCAGGGCTATTGCTCCCAGAGGAGGCCCGAGAGAAAATGAATGTAGGGAAGGTTGTGGCAACCGGCCCAGATGTCGAGAGCCTCAGTTCGGGAGACAGGGTAATTTATCGTCAGTACAGTGGCACCAAGATTGAATGGCTGGGAATAGAATACATGCTGATCAAATTTGAGGACCTACAAGCAAAGGTCTTGGATCTTTGAGAACAAACCAGGAGATGGAGAAAGTGGCAAAACAAATGCTTTACGGAGAAGACGCGAGAAGGAAATTATTGGAGGGCATAGACGCAGTGGCCAACGCCGTGAAAGTGACGTTGGGACCTGCTGCTAGGACTGTCGTTCTAGAGAAGAGCTGGGGCAGTCCGACCATTATTAACGACGGTGTCACCATTGCCAAAGACATATCTCTGCCGGATCCCTTTGCAAACATGGGCGCCAAGTTGGTACAGGAGGTCGCCAGCAAAACCCAAGACAACGCTGGCGACGGAACATCAACAGCCAGCATTCTCGCTCAAGCACTATGCCACACAGGACTTCGAAACGTGACTGCAGGTGCCAGTCCTGTAGAGCTGAAAAGCGGCTACGATGATGCCATAACAACCGTTGTCGATCGGTTGAAGGAAATGTCTAGTCCCGTTGAGGAGGGAGAAACAATCCACCAAGTCGCAACGATTGCGGCTAACAACGATTCAGACATAGGGTCTCTCATCGCAGAGGCTGTTGAAGCCGTCGGTCAGGAGGGTGTGATTACAGTCGAAGAGGCGAAATCCGCTGAAACAGATCTCAAGGTTGTAGAGGGAATGGAAGTAGACAAGGGATACATATCACCGTATTTTATCACTGACCGAGAAAAGAAAGAGGCCATTCTCGAAAATCCCATGATCCTCATCACAGATCAAACAGTGAATAGCGCCCAGGACCTGCTTCCAAGCCTAGAGGCGAGCATGCAACAGAAGAGGCCACTACTGATCATCGCCAAGGATGTCGAAGGCGAGGCACTGGCGACATTGGTGCTAAACGTCGCAAGCAGAGTAGTCAAAGCTGCGGCGATCAAGGCCCCAGGCTTTGGGGATGAACAGGGAGAGCTCCTTGAGGACATAGCTACATTGACAGGAGCCGCTGTTCTTGCAAAAGACAAAAGCGCCGACATCAAATCACAGGGGCCGACATCTCTGGGTGGCGCCGAGAAGGTAATAATCGGTAAGAACAAGACCACCTTCGTAGGCGGCGAGGGAAATAAGGATCTCATCACCGAACGCACAGAGATGTTGAGAAGCCAAGAGAAACTCTCGAAATCTAAGTGGGACAAGGAAAAGATGCAAAAGAGGATTGGAAAGATGACCGGCGGCGTCGCTGTCCTGAGGATAGGCGCCGCAACAGAGACTGAAATGAAGGAAAAGAAAGCTCGCGTCGACGATGCTCTCAACGCGACAAGAGCCGCCATGGCGGAAGGAGTGGTCGTCGGGGGCGGTGTCGCGCTGCTAAGAGCCAGGGATGCATTGACAACGTTGATGGAGACTAGCTCCGGAGACAGGTCCATTGGGGTTCAAGCGGTCTACGATGCGCTGTCTGCACCACTCAGGCAGATCAGCGAGAATGCGGGCGAGGAACCAAGCGTGGTCGTCTCGAAAGTTCTAGAGAACAAGTCAGAAAGCTTCGGCTACAATGCTAGGAACAAGGAGTACGTAGATCTCCTCAAGGAAGGAGTAATCGATCCCGTGAAAGTGACTAGGAACGCACTTCAATCAGCAGGTTCGATCGCTGGACTTGTCTTGACAACTGAGACGCTGGTTGCTGATGAACCAAAGCCCGATACCCCTGCTGGTGGCCCAGACATGGGCGGCATGGGCGGTATGGGCGGCATGGGCGGCATGGATTTCTGAGTCCTCACAAGCCGCATCCTTCATGGGCGTCCAGCACAGCATAGCCTCCATGGCGGACGACAATCGACGCATTTTGCGCGTGGATGTTTTGCCTATTCTCGGATCGGGGTTGGTTGACAGTCGGGCAAACGCATTGATAAGTTCGCTACCAAGGCCTCTTGCGAGCCAGATAGCCGCCACAAGGACGAGCCTAGGATACACCATCAAGGGAGATTTTTCCGAGGTAGAAGCAACCCACGCAGCAACCAATCTTTTCTCCGATCCAATCATCGAGACCTTTACAATCGATGGATCGATAGGAGCAGGTCAATTGCCCGACGGCAACTATTCTGATCTGACAGTTCAAGTTGGGTTCAAGCCAGGCGTGACGGATAATCGAGCAATGGCTGCGGAAGATGGGCTAGGTACGATGTTCCCGAACAAATCAAACAAAGTAGCATCGACCATCTCCTACCACTTTTGGCTGCACGATGATCATTTCGAGATAGATGAGCTCGTAAATCAACTCCACAATCCCATGCTTGAAGAATACTCCATTTTGGATGGCAACAATAGAATTGGCAACTTAATACGGTTCCCAAATTTGAAACGACAAAAATACGTTGGACCAAGGATAGTCAACCTTGATGTCGACGACGGAGAATTGAAGCGAATAAGCGAAGATGGTCTACTAGCACTAAATTTGGCAGAAATGAAGGCGATACAAGGTTATTACAAACAACAAGACACACAAAAAACACGATCTCAGTACGATCTTCCTGTGGACTCTCCAACGGATGTAGAGCTTGAGTGCCTGGCACAGACGTGGTCAGAACATTGTAGTCACAAGATATTTTCAGCAAAGATCCAACACACTGACAATGAAGATGGAACCACGTCGACAATCGACTCGCTATTCAAAACTCACATTGTGGCCCCAACGAATGCGATATCCAAGGAGGTGGATTGGCTGCTCTCAGTCTTCCACGACAACTCTGGCGTAATAGCGTGGACGGATGAATGGAGCCTCTGCATGAAAGCCGAGACGCACAATTCCCCCTCTGCACTGGATCCGTTCGGCGGAGCCATGACAGGGATCGTCGGAGTCAATCGAGACATTCTGGGCACTGGTCTTGGGGCTAGGCCAATAGCAAATACAGATGTATTCTGTTTCGGCCCGCCTGATTACTCAGGAACCCTTCCCAAGGGATTATTTCACCCTTCTCGCATATTCTCAGGAGTGCATTCAGGGGTAAGGGCCGGGGGCAACGAGTCAGGAATACCAACCGTCAATGGATCTATCGTCTTCGATGATCGATACATCGGGAAACCTCTCGTGTATTGCGGTACAGTTGGCTTGATGCCGAGGTACCTGCCAGACGGGCGAGAATCACACGTGAAAACGCCAAAACCCGGCGATCTAATCTACATGGTCGGAGGAAGAGTTGGAAGCGACGGTATCCATGGAGCGACGTTTTCGAGTCTTGAGCTGACTGAGGATAGCCCCAGCAGCGCAGTTCAGATCGGTGATCCAATCACACAAAAGAAAATGCTGGACATGATCCTTGAGGCGAGAGATGCGGGTTTGATTCAGGTTATCACCGACAACGGTGCGGGAGGACTGTCCAGTAGTGTTGGCGAAATGGCAGAACTCACTGGTGGTGCAACTATCGATCTAGGCGCGGTACCACTGAAACAATTGGGACTAAAATCTTGGGAGATATTGGTATCTGAATCCCAGGAGAGGATGACTGTCGGCATCCGAGGGGAGGATTCTGATGAGTTTGAGAGACTGGCTCGGTTGCATGAGGTAGAGGCTACTGCAATCGGCAAATTTTCTGATTCTGGATTCTTCCAGGTAAACCACAATGAAAAGTGTGTAGGACTGATACCGATAGCATTCCTTCACGAAGGATGTCCTCAATTGCAACTGGAGTCCGAGTGGAAACCACCAACTAATCCAGATGTTGTATTACCAACCCCCACTTTGGCGTCACTTTCGGGGGCTTTGGAGAAAATTCTCGCAAGACCAAATGTCGCCAGTAAAGAGTGGTGGGTCAGATCCTATGATCATGAGGTCATAGCCCAAACGGTGGTCAAACCCTTTGTCGGACTGGATCACGATGCCCCAGGCGATGCCGCTGTCATAGCCCCATTGCCGGGTAGCACCACTGGTGCGGTTATTTCCAATGGAATTGTGCCGAGATATTCAGACATAGACGCCTACTCGATGACAGCAGCAGCGATAGACGAGGCAGTAAGAAATGCAGTTTGCGTAGGAGTAGACCTATCCATGATCGCTGGTCTGGATAATTTCTGTTGGCCCGATCCAATAGAGTCTGAAAAAACGCCAGATGGAAAACAGAAACTCGCCCAACTAGTTAGGTCAAATCAGGCACTCGATGACGTATGCAGAGCCTACACACTCCCATGTATAAGTGGCAAGGACTCGATGAAAAATGATGCAGTGATAGAGGGCCAGAAAATAAGCGTACCACCAACTCTACTGTTCAGTCTTATTGGACGTCACAAAGACATCACTAGAGCAGTGACGAGTGATTTCAAAGACTATGACGACCACATATACCTGCTCGGTTTGACCAAGCAGGAAATCGGGGCCTCCGAACTTGCGTTTATGCTCAGAGATAGCGACAGCTCCAGTGGAATTGGTACAAGCGTTCCCACACTCGATCCGGAAAGAAATATCGCTTTGTACAAGGCCTTGACCAATGCCATGGAAAATAGGATGATCAGGAGCGCACATGATTGCAGTGATGGCGGCCTTTCAGTAAGTCTGGCAGAGTCATGCTTCGGATTTAGTGGAGGAGCCGATATCGATGTGACAGAAATACTCCTGGAAGACGATGAACTGGATGAATGGGGAGCGCTCTTTGGAGAGTCCCTTGGGAGAATAATCGTGTCAGTCTCGCCTGAATGTGTCATGGAGTTTGAAAAGAGGATGAAGGGCCACGCCGTATACAAACTTGGAAAGACAACCTCTGGCCGTGAAGTAAAGATATCCGCACATGGAAAGACGGTGCTAAAATGCGACGTCGATTCTCTAAAGGCAGCTTGGAAGGGAACACTGGACAGGAGGGCATGATATGGGTAAACCCAAAGTCGCGGTTCTCTCGGGTTTCGGCATAAACTGTGAGACTGAGACCATTACTGCATTTGAAATGGCTGGAGCGGTGGCAAAAAGGACCCATGTAAACCACTTGGTTAACGGACACCTCAAACTATCCGACTTTGACATTGTTGCGGTGCCTGGAGGCTTCTCATTCGGAGATCATTTGGGGAGTGGTAGACTCCTAGGCAATCGATTGAGATTTTCATTGAGAGAAGAGGTCAGAGCCTTTGTGGCATCCAAAAAGCCGGTAATTGGAATATGCAATGGATTTCAAGTGCTGGTAAAAATGGGCCTTCTACCCGGAGACGAAGATCTTTCCATGAGCCAGACAGCCTCTCTTGCGGCGAATGATTGCGGTAGATACGAGGATAGGTGGGTCACGCTTGAATTCGATAGGAACAGCCCTTGCATCTGGACGAGGGGCATCGAAAGGCTGAGAGTACCTGTACGTCATGGCGAGGGCAAGTTTGTAACCAACGATCAGAAGTTGTTGGACAAATGGGCTCAAAAAGGACAACTTGTGGCGAAATACGTCGACCCAGATAGCACGTACCCCTCCTCCTCAGATGAGATCTTACCATTTCCGATCTCGCCAAACCAGTCATGGAGGAACGTGGCTGGCGTCTGTGACCCCACTGGCTTAGTGTTCGGTTTGATGCCACACCCCGAAGCCTACCACTCCACTTGGCTCTCTCCAGATTGGACAAGAGAGACAACACTCAAACATGGCCCATCTCCTGCCATGTCAATTTTTCGTAATGCAGTTGAGCACTCAAAAAAAAATAGGGAAGTGGCCTGAAAAATGCCTCTGAGAAGCATATTGCTTTCTCCAGTTGGTAGATACTTTCGAACGAAGAGGATGTTCAAGCAGGCGGCGAACTACGCAGAGAAGAGACAAAAGCCATTGATGATGATAGGCGATCCTTGCAGTGGAAATTACTTTCAATTCATGTCCAATTGGTTCCCTAATTGTGACCATGGAGATATAACAATCGACCTTTACGGGTGTGAGAAATGCCACAGGATGGATATCAACGACATGGACTCGTGGAGGTCCTTCGAGGACGACTCGTTCGTGATTATGGAAACTGGAGTGTTGGGTTTCTCAGAAGATATCGCGTCTGTGGCTTCCCAGATCGCTAGAGTGTCCGGAGGAGAATTTTTCTCCGCTGGAGGGAATAAGGGCTTCTTTTGGGAATCTATCCTTTACAAAACATACAGTAAGAAATTGAATTACACCATGAATCCCTTTGATTTTAGAGAGAGCATTGCATATACGGGAAGACGACTAGGTAGGAAGGAAAGGATATCCATAGATTTCAGTGACCTGATCGATGGTGTATAGGAAGGCGCTTTGTACACCATCCACGACCGAGCCATGTGTACCAACTGCTCCCATGTCGCGACAGGGTTGCTCTGAACGCACCATTGTTCGTGCAACCCCTCCCAAAGTCAATACCTTGGACCGGGTCAATCGCTTACTTGGATAGGGATGGAGTTCTTAACAAAGGATCTTCGAATTACATTAACTCTCCATCCGAGCTTGAGATACTACCGGACGCAGGAAAATGCATAGCAAAACTCAGGAAGTCCGGAATGAGGATAGCGGTTGTGACCAACCAATCTCCCGTCGGCAGGGGGCTCTGGGACTCAGAGAACCTCGCAAAAATACATGAAGCCTTGCAAGAGATGTTGCTGTTGGACGATCCTGACGCGATAATCGACCTCATACTACATAGCCCATATCCGCCTTTTTACGACGCCTGGGCGAGAAAACCACAACCCGGAATGCTGGAAGCAGCGAGACAACTCCTCGATCATGCCGAATCTGGGGAAGACTGGTCCAAGCTCGATTTGAGATTTGGATCGGAATGGTTGAATCGACCATCCGAAGAGTCGTCCGTGATGGTTGGAGACCGTATGTCGGACATGGAGGCAGCGAGATCCTTCAATGTCAATGGCCTATTGTGCCCTCCCGATGTTGGGCTGTCAGGTGTTATCGACCAGATTCTCTGAAGGGATCCATAGATCGTTGGATAATTTCATGCGACTCGCATAGAATTCTGCTGTACGCGAAAAAAGACCCACGTCATCGGAATTCACATTTATTTTTGGCGCCCCGACCGGGATTTGAACCCGGGTCGCAGCCTCGACAGGGCTGCATGATAGGCCACTACACCATCGGGGCTTGCTCTTCCTGCGAATCATTACTTGATTTTCAATCTGCCCCTTCATCCTTCTGAGTTTTAGAAGGCAATGTATTGATGGTCTGCCTGCTTTAGAGGAGCCACATGGGGCAGGGCCGTTTGGTGATTGATGTCATCGATAATGGCGGCCAGTGGACTCACAGGGAATGGCGAATGTTACGGTATCTTGGCGTGGATACAAAAATACTGCCAAATGACACCCCTCTTGATGAGCTTAGAGACTTGGATGGACTCATACTTTCTGGGGGAGCTGCGCGTGTTGGTTTGACTGGTGAACTGGGCCGTTGCGCTGAGTACCTCTCCTTGGAAATTCCAATACTGGGCATATGTGCTGGCCTCCAATTCATGGCTGGTCATTATGGTGGACAAGCCATAGAGGCCCCTCAACCTGAATTCGGTGCGGCGACAATCAGCCTATCTGAAGATCCCGGGCCTCTGTTTTCAGATACGCCATCTACCCAGACCGTCTGGGAGAGCCACAATGACGAAGTTAGTGAGGTTCCAGAGGATTTCAGAATAACAGCATCGAGCCAGTCATGCAGAGTTCAGGCCATGCAAAATCACGCCAATACCAGATTTGGAGTTCAATTCCACCCCGAGGTGAATGATTCCGAATACGGTGAGGCTATATTCAGAAACTTCGTTGATATCTGTAAAAGAGCACGAATCACCGAACAGGCCAATGGGCAAGTTGAAGAAGGCGACCAATCCGGCTAGCACCATGACTAACCGCATGACCCTATACAAGTGCAGGTCTTGCAATCGAACAGACAGGAAGCCGTTTGACGCAGATGGCCCTGCTACCTGCAATCACTGCTCTTCCCCCATGGACCCACTGGAGATTAGGTACAGATGTGTCCGATGCGGTCACATCGAATGGATAGAAATCGGTACCACGGGGAAGTCATGCCACAAATGCGGATATCGTATTTTTGTCAAGCCTCGGAAAGAAGGGCCAGATGGCATAAAGACACTGCGTGCTGAGTGACGGGCATTTCAAGACCCCCCTCTCGCTAGGCTAACACATGGCGGGATGGCTAACCGAATACGCACCTCGGACCTTCGACCAGTTCGCCGCTCCTTCTGGGGTGTTGAAGCGTATCAGCGCCCTATCTCTACTGCCTCAACCCCCCCATTTGCTCATCACAGGCCCACCAGGCTCAGGAAAAACCGCACTCTGGAGGTTGTATGCCAGACAAGTCCTTGGCCCTTCATGGACTTCTAGAGTCCACGTTAGAAGTGTTAGGGACATGAAGAGGACAAGAGGCGCAATGGACTCTTTCGAGCAGTTTCTGAGGCCTCAGGGAAAGGGATCATCTGACACCCTGGCCGGTATGACATCACTAGCCGCTTTTCCCAGTGGGGTGAATAAGCCCTCTAACACAGATCCCCCCCCTGCTGGAAGGGAGACAAGCAGCGATGACATCCAATCTCTCAGTCGACTAATAATTCTAGAAGACGCTGATCATATGTCTTTGAGGTGGCAATCATATTTGCGGAGGATGATGGAGACTGTGGGCTCTGCCTCGAGATTCATATTCACTGCTAGGGCACCATCGGCAATCATCGATGCCTTGCGGTCCAGGACTCAGATGATCAGGATCCCAGCATGCGGAGAAGAGAAGATAACCAAGGTTTTGGACCATATCATACAAGAGGAAGGTTGCGCCATAGAGTCAGGAATAATCGAGGACATTAGCTACATGAGCCAAGGCAATCTTCGCCGTGCGATCTTTACCTTGGAACTTCTATGGGCACAAGGTGAACTTGGTAGGCGATCTTCTGTCCACGACCTAATGCAAGCAGCCACCATGCAAGCAGGTCGAGACGCAATCGAAAAGGCATTGAGGGGCCAAGTCGCAGATTCAAAGTGGATCGATCGTAAGGGAAGAAGAACCAAGATTAGAGTTGGGGCAGTTGCTGAAATAGATGCTCTGTTGAACGATCATGGGCTAGATCCCGATGACGTGGTAGATCAAATGCACAGCGCAATCGTCAGCCGTCGGCTACCCTTGTCGGACTCGCTAAGAAATGAGCTGCTTCAAGCATTGGCAGAGTGCAGCAAGAGCCTTCAGACGCATACTCATCCCAGAATACATTTCGAGCACTTTCTTCATCAGGTTGCAAGAGCAGGACAGTTAATTGCATAACTTTCAATGGCGGGCGCGGCAGGATTCGAACCCGCGGTCCCCGGCTTAGGAGGCCGGTGCATTATCCAGGCTATGCTACACGCCCAGCCCGGCGAGACGATTCCACAAAAGAAGCCCTCGCATGGAATTACCCTTTTTTCCCGAACGGGAGCGATGAACTCAAACCTACGGGCAGTGAGCGTATGGTGAGGATAGGATGGACCTGCCAACTCCTTACGCCCAACAAGATGACGAGGAGCCAACGCCGTCGGCAATGAAAAGCAGGATTGAATTGAGAGACAAATGGCGAGGTCGTTGGACCAAATTAGCAATAAATGCCCCCTCGAGACTTCTAAGATATTCACTCTCCGTCACATTGCTGGTGATCATCGTACTCTCTTCGACAACACTCGACCAGACCCTGTTGGATGCCTCGAGGTTTGTTTGGGCTCTTTCAGTAATTTCATTTATCCCACCATCAATTGCCGCTACCTACGCCAGAATGACCGCCAAGGACAGATTGGAGCTGAGAAGGAAAGGGTTTTCTCTTAGAGAGTCATATGTTGGTGTAGAGAGAATTCTAAATCAACTGGATGAGAACAAGCTAACGGAAAGAACCAGGCTCTCCGCAGCCATCGTCGGGTTGATATTATCATCTACGATGGCATCAAACACACTCCAGACCGACTTGTCATTGACACTGCTGGGGGTGACAGCACTTATGGCCGTCGTCGTCCTACTTGCGACTGTATCGGTAGAGAGACAAAAGACCATGGAAATGGGAAAAACGCCCTTGCTCAGACTCCACAACCCATCATTGTTTGACACTATAGCAGACCCTTTGTTAGTCGACTTGGTATATGCACACCTCGACCCTGAAACCTCTAGCAAATGGAACGATTGGATGGAGACAATTACCCTCAACGTCAGGAGAAATCAAAAGTCCGAGCATGCAGTAGAAACCGTCCTCAGGAGCATATACTTCACAATGACAGACAAGATGGACTTTGATGAGCGACGAAGAATATGCACGCAAGTCCTCAACATGCCAGCGGTTGAACGATTGGAGTCACAGGACGAATTCTTCAATTTTGAGGAACTCGAGAGCTTTCTCCTACATGTTGTTGAGAGAAAGCCTGGTATTTTTAGACTACTTTCCAGAACAATACAGAGGGCCGGCAGGCTTAGAGCGACAGAGGACTGGACACTGGATGCTGATCTACCGCCTAGAGCCACCCACGGCGAGAGTGACTTATTCGTCCTAGCAAGCCCAGGAAAGTCTTCTGCCGCCCCTTTCGAAATCGACATAATAACAGTCGAGGGGGAGCCTGAAACCCAAGTAATTCGACTACCACCCATAGATCGAGTTGAAAGACCAGGGAGAGCCGAGGGTTCCGAAGACTGGCAGATGTTCAATTCGGTGATAGATCGTTCGCATGTACTTTGGATAGGCATGGCCTGGAATAAATCAGGGCATGAGGGGCGATCTGTTCAGGTGAACCTCCTTTCCGAAAATTCAACAACGGTGAAATCCCAAGTGCTCTGGACGATTATGGAAGATGGAGACGGCATATTACTATCTACAGTAAGGAAATCCTTGAGAGAGGTTTACTCAATGATAACCCGGAGTATAATCCGATAGCTTGGAGCGTCATGTTCATTCATAGGCCCCAACTGGGGTCGCATGAGTGCAATGGAGTCGTGGGACGTCATCGTCATTGGAGCAGGCCCTTCGGCGCAAAGAGCAGCAATAGCGTCCCACGATTCTGGCGCGAAAACGGTGATGATCCACCAGGCCCCCGGAACTATCACGCCCGCATCAGTGGCTGGCTTGGCGACTTCACTTGGCGAGACTTCCCCTGAATCACACATAGAGGATACTATGGGATTAGGTGACCTAGGATTGAATGAAGCGACCATTAGGAGAATATGCTCATCCTCTGTAGAGATCGTCGCTGAATTGGAGCAATGGGGTATGATATTCCGAAGGGATGACAGTGGGATGCCACATCTATCCGAAGCCCCCGGACACAAGTCATCCAGATTATCAGGGGCAGGCGACTCCACCAATCGATATGTCACCAAAATATTAGATGAGCAACTATTGAAACGAGCCCTTCAAAGAAGGCAGAGCAACGTGCCCCTGTCCTTGATCATGGACAATGGGCAAGTACGCGGTCTTGTCACCCTCGACCTCTTGGACGGCGAAGTCAAAGCATTTCAGTGTAAGAGCGTCATACTGGCATGTGAGGGATATCAAGGTCTCTGGACGAGCATATCCGCGGGCTCAGGAAATGCAATCGCATTGGCAATTAGAGCCGGCATAGAACCCCAACGAATAACGGATATACCATTCCATCCAATGGTGATCAGGGGCACGTCAATACCCATACCATACGAGGTACTGTCGGCCGGGGGCAGATACAGATCAGAGTCTGGCGACGACATAGACCCACTCACGAACGAGCACGATGCTGTCATAGATCTCAGATTCATAGAAAAAGAGGAATTGCCCTGGTTAGAGTCAATACGAAAAGTGATATTAGATTCAACTGGATTGAATATTAGCGTAGATGTTATTCCAGTGGCACACGGAGTGATCCATACAACAGGGGGACTACCGGTCGATGAGTTGGGCAGAGTCACGATGGAGGACGGAAAGATGTGGGCGACTGGGGTATTTGCGGCCGGACCGTCTGCTAGCACAGGCTTTCACGGTTCCAAAATTCTACCTGGGAACCTTCTGCTTGCAAACCTCTCAACAGGGGCCACAACTGGACATGAGGCAGGAAATTGGGCCAAAAACTGCCAATTTGGTGGTACGAAACTGATCCTCGAAGGATTGGAGGATTCAAGGAAAATGATCGGGAACCTCAACAGCGAAGACGGAATAAGCGTAGGATCAGCAGAAGCTAGAATAATGAATCAAGCGAAGTCCTTCTTGTCCGGTGAGATATCAGCAGAATCATTTGTTGAGACTGGGAAGGAAGTATCCAACTCAGTTCGTACGACCACGCCAACAGGTGTAATGAACCAAGAGATCGCGTCAGCCCTCAGGATCATAGACCTCGGGACTATTGTTTCATCAATACCTCTGTGATAAAAATGAAAACCATATTTACAGAGATAATCGAGGGACGCATACCCTGCAACTTAGTTTATGAGAATGATAGCGTAATCGCTTTCCTCGATATCAATCCAGCCTCAAGGGGGCATACGTTACTAGTACCCAAAGAACCTGTTGAGAGAATAGACCAACTGAGCAGAGACGCCGCTGCCGAGCTTGGGGCTGCCATCCCAAAGGTATGCCGAGGAGTCATGGAAGCAACAGGGGCAGTCGCCTACAACCTGATACAAAATAATGGTCGAGAGGCAGGAATGACAGTTCCACATGTCCATATTCACATTATTCCACGATACCCCGAATCCAACCACTCTTTCACATGGAACCATGGGTCATTGGAACAAACCCAAGCAGCCGAACTCGCAAAGAGCATCAAAGACAGCATCGTGGACTGAATCCTTACAAGTCTTGAGTTCTCACGGGAATATATCATGAGCGAACAAATGGAGGCTTTGACCCCCGAGTTGTCCAGAAGCGCCATGCAAATGGACAAGAGGAAGCTTGAGTCCGTCCCCTGGAACCATGAGGGAGAACACCCTGGCTCCCTGATTATATGGAAACTGTTCAGAGCTATGGTGACCTTCGGCCACAAGATCATATTTCGAAGATCAAAGTCAGACAATGTACCGGAAATCGACGGTGGGAGGATATCCATCTCCACCCACATAAACGGGTTGGTTGATCCCCTAGTAATCGTAAATAGTCAAGAAAGGCGCTTTACCGCACTCGGAAGACACGATCTCGTCACACGACCTCTTCTTGGATGGTGGTGCAGGGGGCTGGGTATCCAACCGATCCTGAGGAGGGTTGAGATGACTGAAGGCGTGACGGACTCTGAATTCGCCAGATTCATCAACCAAAGGAGCATGCTAACAGTATCTAATTGCATATCTACAGGACATTCCGCTGTGGTTTTCCCAGAAGGAACATCTCACCAAGACTCGTTGCTCCATGGTTTCAAAACCGGCCCTTTCAGGACTGTTTTTGCAGCCTCAGCCATAGCAGAACTTCGTAACCTGCCACTACCACATCTCCAACCAACGGGATTGCATTGGCGAAACCATACCCGCTTTAGAACCGACCATTACGTTGAGTACCTGGACCCGATACCGATACCAAATCCCTACGACGAAAAAGAGGCCGGGGAACTGATCTTAGGGAACTGGGTTGAACCACCTGAGAAAGCGGTCTTATCCATGAGAGACAGGGTTTACCAGATCCTGAAGGAAATAACCCCCGATGCACCAGATTGGGATACATACCGGTCATGGGCACTTATCGCCAATAGAAGTCGAAAAGAGGAAGAACCGGACCTTCGTGAAGAAGTAATTGAAACTAGGAAAGTGCGGGAGATTTGGAGGCAAGGGGGACTTAACCAGGACCTTATGGACAATGCGAGAATATCCTCAAAATTGCTTTTTGACAACGGCCTGGATGGAAGGGACCTTGACCAAAACGGTCGGTTGAAGCGAGAAAATGGGACAGTTCTGAACTTACTTCTTGGGGCATCGATCATACTCGTTTCATCTCCTCTATTTGTCATGGGCACCTTCCCTCAGGCATTCATGGCCTGGTGGCTTGGTGATCGTACTGATGAAGGAATAGATGCAAGAACCACTTATCATCTACTGGCAGCAATGTTTTCTATTCCCATATTCTGGCCCCTCTTTTCTATTATCTGGGCCCTACTCGCCATCAATTTGGTGGGAATTGAGGTCATTTACGCTCCAATTATCATCGTTATTCTACTGCCATCATTCTACATAGCCGCCCTTACGACAGCATTTGGGTATGATCTGATTCAGGATTTTCTGCGCGATCGGAGGAGGATGAAGCTGTCGAAAAAAGATGAATCATTGAAGTTGCATAATTCAATTATTCGTATCGACAAGCACCTAGTTGACCTCATATAGGTCATGTCCTTCTGGATTTTGTGGACGCCAAGGCTGCAGCCGACTCTATCCGACGATGGCTTAGTAATGAGAAGCTCGAAACACGAGAAGTCGAAGATGGCAAAGCACTATTGCATTTGCACGTCAAATATCCCCCGACAAAAGACGGACACATATTCAACATAGTGATTCCAAAGGAGCGCTCGCTGGCCCTAATTTACTCCGTCACGAGGGTCGATCAAGGCCAACAGAACGAGATGATTGAATTTAGAAATGAAGACTTAATTGGATGGAAAGGATGGCTCCATGAGACTAGAATGAATCTTACCCGATCCAAGTTAGATTGGGTACTCCACGTTGGAAAGGAGAATGACAAAAAACTTCCAGGCCCATTGCAGGCATTCAATATATCACAGCCGATATGGTTTGATGGACTCACCCAGAACGAACTCATGCAGACCATGCGAGCCGTCTGGCTAACGAAACTCTCTATCATCCACCAGATAAAGTTCGATTATGGCAAGGGTGTCGGAAAGCCCGGCCCCGTCGACGATTGGAAGGGGAGAAAAAGAGGCAGTCCAGTCCGATCTAGCCAAAACTCAGCAGTAGAATCACCAGAGGTCAATTTTGACGACGATGCAGGATTCGGTCAGGGTTTTGACCCCACTGAGTGGGCTTGATCAAAACTGACCCGAATGGGTCGACATTAAGTATGGAAAAATGACAATATTAATCCCAGAGGGTGTTGCAGTGGACGCGAAGAAGAAAAAATCCAGCCTTTTGATGACCTTCCTAATGCTCTCTAGCCTCCTTGCTGTGATGGCGGTTCCAGCTCCCGTTCAAGCGAGTGAAATTGTACTAACAGATGCGATAAATGTCGTGAATAGTGGTACTAACTCAGACAACATGGTCGCAGTGAATGCTGACTCCGAGGGGAATGTTCACTTTGTGTGGAGTAGAAATACACAGCATCTGTACTACAAGATGCTCGGTCCTGCGGGCGAGACACTGATCTCAGAAACACAGATTTCGAATCCCGGGGCACATCAAGCATGGCATCCCGACATTGCCATTGACTCAGAGGATCGGGTGCACGTTGTATGGGCAGACAGGTCAGGTCAGTGGACCATTTGGTACCAGATGCTGGATCCAGCAATGCATGAACAGGATGGAACTACTGCAATTGACGGACTGAACGGAATATCAATAATTGATGATTATGAAGTAAAAACCGCATCTCAGGACCGCGACTGGCCAGCAATTGCGATTGACTCCCTCGATAATGCTCACATCGTATGGCAGGACAACAGTGACCCATTGGACTTGTATTACTCTCAAACTCAGATTTACTATGAAATGATAGAGATTGACGTGTCGAGTAGAGAGGCGCAGACCAAGATAGATGCCACTCTACTCACACCGATAATCGGCATGAAGGGACATCCGGACATTGCCATTGACAGCGAGGATTTCGTCCAAGTTGTATGGGATGACACTAGAGGTGGAAAGGTCGAGATGGTTGTACCCATCGATACCTCAGGGTCCATGGGTACTGAGTGGGCTGATATGTGCACTGTGTTCTATGGAGGACAGTTCTCTTCCGGTGGCAATTTTATCGGGTTGAAGCCGATGTTGGAACAAGCCAACATGACAGTCTTCGAGACGCTTTACGGAATAGGTGGAGTCCAACAAGTTGCAGCCGCCACATCAGGCTACTGCACGACGGCCTATCAAACGGGAGGATCAGGGAGTCAGGGGCCGAGGGCGAACCATCTAGGCCAGACACCCACAGACACATCTGGAGGCATCAGGAAACTCACTGGGGCTGTGTTGGGCGGGTCTGCCATATCCTTGAGCTATGATGGTGGGGGCCAGGGGTCTGAGGCATGGGGGCCATCTTCAACATGGTCGTGCCTCTCTTGGAGAGATGCGCAGGGGAGGCTGGGAAACCTAGCGAACCCTCCCACATCGGAAGATCATAGATGGAATCCTAACGCCACGAAAATCATCATACCAATCTCTGACGAGAACGCTAACGACGGTAGCCCTGAGGATGCGACAGATCGTGAATCAGTTGACGAGGCCCATGACGCATGTGTGCTAGCTGGCATATCTCCCGTACCTCTCTGGGCAGGGGCTGACAATTCCGTAGGATCTCAAATGAGGGACTTAGCGGAATGTCCGAACAATCAACCTGGGACTCCATCAGTCGCAAGATATTGTCCTGGTGGAACACCAAGAACCTCTCATGCCCAAGGGGCAGTTTACGCATTCCCAACGGGGGCATCCGCAGCATCTGAGCTTCAATTCATGGTTGAAGCCCTGATCTATCTCGCCACCAATGCTTCTAGAGAAATTTTTCTGACAGTGCTGGATCCCTACGCTTTATTGGAAAACCCATGGGTGGGGTTCTCCCCAGGCCAACCAGCCACGCAATGCTTCCCACAATGTTCAGCCACCAGCGGCTCAAGGTATTACATCGAGGATGTCGGCCCATCACTGGATCTCGAAGGTTATGGGCATCTGGTCGTGGTCAATGACACACGGGTTACCCTTCAGGATGCGTATAGTCTGCATCCAAGCGTAGCCTTGGATAGCCAAGGAAATACCCACATAGCTTGGATGGATGGACGTCCCTACGGCTTCGACTTGGACGATAACTACGAGGTCTTCTACACTAGATTGAAACTCAAGGGGGCCAGTATATGGGACGGAGCCAGCGACGGGTTGCCATCATTTGGAATAAAGCAAATAATGGATTCAGCAATATCGAATGTTGAGGGCTTGGATTGGTTTGACGACAACCCTGATCGTGGGCCTTATGATGCGACGTCGTACCTCCCGGAGATACTCGTAGATGATTTTGACAATGTACACATTGCTTGGTTGGACAACAGCAACCTAAGTCAAGGCGAGTCGATAATGTATACTCGATTGAACAGTACCACTGATGAGTACCCCAATGGGTTCCCGACACTAAACAATCTAGCCCTTGCTGTCCTAGATCAATGGGAAATATTCGAGGTCTCGTCATGGAAATCTGGTAAACTAGGCCCTAATTCGGGTCGAAATCCACAACTGGGCACACCTCCCGCCTTCGCCAACGACCTAGGCAGTGGAGCCCATGTTGCATGGTCCGACTCGACAAAATGTGGTGAGAGCAACAGTCCCAAGGAGACGCTTTGCTATGTACATGTTCTAACAGGTTTGGTAGATGTCGCGCTCGCTCCATCCGAAACCTACTACCACGTTATCGAACCAGGGGAGAGCACAATCTACAACCTGACGATAGACAACCCAACTCCAGGCCCCTCCGACCTTGTAGCCGACACATTCCGTCTAACTGTCGAAAACGTCCCGATGAATTGGAGCGCTACCCTGTACTACGCATCGAATCACACTCCAATTTTTGAGTCGACTCCCATCCACCTAAAGGGCAATTCAGATGGTCAGAACCTCGTTCCGTTGTACCTGAGGGTCAGAGCCCCGACGATATACCAAGCCGAAGGCGATCAACTTGCCGAGATCAACGTGCGAGCGGTCTCTTACAAGGATCCGGCAATTGATGACGATCGACAACTTGTCGTATTGATGGATGTAGTTCACGGAATAGATCTCTCTACCATAAACAAAAACATCGATGTAGAGCAAGGCGGATCTGGGACTTTCTCAGTGATTATCAGAAACACTGGCAACGTTTACGATACGTTTGCATTCCATGATCCTACGACCTTGGATGGTCAAATGGAATGGGGCCTGCAGTTTGGATGGGGCATCGACTTCCCCACGGAGGTGTCATTGGATCCTGGCCAGGCCGTGACAAAGAATCTGAGGGTCACGATACCCACGTCTCAAACCCCTGGAACTTACGTCATATATCTCAAAGGTTGGTCCACAGGTGAACCAATATTCTCTATTGACCATGGTACCTATGATGTACTTGGTTTGTGGATAAACGTCTCAGTAAAGACTTCTGGGAACATCGTATTCAAGATACCCGATGGGACAAACATGAACGTACTACCCGGCGATTGCGCGGATTTTGATATTGAAGTGACCAAGAACTACTCTCCAGGCTCGCTGATTTTTACAACTCCTGGGGGCCCACAGGATCGCCCATCTGACATATCCCAAAGCGTATGGAGATATGACCATTGGACGGTTGACTTGGATTTCTCATCAGCGCCCGGAGGCAATGGGATACCAGATTCCGCTCCACGATATTTTGCCATGGTCGGTAACCCGTACATCGTAACAGCCAAAATGTGCGCTCCTTACAACGCCACCGCCGGGTTTGGTGAGTCGGTTGTAGTAAGGGCACATCTTGAAGGAACACCCGAGGTTAGAGATTCAGCCCTCCTTTTGACCGATGTGATACAAGTCTACGAGTTAGAGGCAGAAGTTGACTCAACACTCCTCGAATTATATCCAGGCCAAGCATTCCCACTCTCCACCGAGATCACGAATACAGGGAACGGCCCCGACAGATTCGACATCACTGTGGAATCAATTACTGGACCAGAGGGGTCCTACATTTGGGATATCGATATCCCAAGAGCGAACTTTGGAGAGCTCCTCAGAGATCAATCCAAAGAATTTGACCTCATCATCAACGTACCAGAGAGAACGCTTGCTGGGACCTACAACGTCGTTCTCAATGTTCTCAGCGAAGAGGAATTCGAGGAGACCAAGATTAGGGACACAATCGACCTACAAGTTCAGATTGGTGAGTTTCACGATTTGAGAATTACATTAGACCCATCAATGGAGTCAAAGATCAAGACGAGCGCACCAGGAAGAACCGTCAGATTTCTCATGAATCTGACTAACGCAGGGAATGTACCGGACACCCCTATGTTGCACAACCACACTAAGTTAGCAAATGGAGGGGGCTGGGATGCCCTGCCGGGTATGAACACCCTTTCGAAATGGGTGATTTCATATGCATTGGTTGAAGATTTTGATACCGAATTCCCACGTGAATCTCCCTGCCTTGCTGCTGACCCTAGCTTGGAAACCAATCAGGGTCAATGCTATCTATCAACGACAAATACTGTCACCTTCCCAGAGATGGCAGCATTCACGACCACCCAGTTCGTGGCAATTATATCAATCAGTGATGAGGCGTCATTGAGCGATCGTATGATTGGGATAAAAACGACATCATCACATGGATCTGCTGCAAATGGAGGCGACTTCGATGAAACTCCACAATGGGACGACTCGTGTACACTTGACGAGAACAAGGACGGACTCCCTGATAATTTCCTTCCAAACTGCGATACCAATGAGCAGGTCCTACAACTGATGCTGAGGGCACCAGATCTCAAGATCCTATCAGCAGACGCCTCCAAAGCCAGAGCTGCGGTTGGAGAAATGATTTCCGTGACTGTGAAATTGCAAAATGTTGGAAATATCCATGCAACTGACGTGAGCGTTATTTTATGTGCAGATCAGACATCTTCAGACATTCGAAAGAACGGTTGTGATGAGGACAACATAGTATACAGACAAATGATCGAGGCGGTGATGCCAGTTTCTCAATCCAACAACCAGGAACTCTTGGAGATCTCCTTACTCTACATAGTCGAGGCAGGCTCTCAAGACATCGTTGTCTACGTAGATCCTGACAATGATATCATTGAGTCGGAGGAGGCGAACAATTACTACAAAATAGAAGATAAGATGGGATCCAACAACCGCTTCCTCGACCCGCTTCTGCAAGCAGTTGCAACCTACTCTGTGCCAGTGATCATCATAGGTGCTACCATTGCCCTGGGAGCAGTGGCAGTGATTGTCATATGGGGCCGCAGGATCGAGGCCATGAGAGAGTATGCTGAGAAGAAGAGCATGATGACATACACGGACGATGATATGGAGTTCTAGCGCACCAGCCACCACGGTAGTGGAGACCCTTCGCCACCTGCGATCACGTTGCCTTTGCCTTTCGCTAAGTCTCTGATCAACCTGTCACGCAGACCCGCCATTATTTTCTCTGCCTGTGAGGACTGAATTCTGATACTCTGCGAGAACAGGTCCAAGTCAACCGGCCTCCTTGGTTGATCCAACATTGCGTGAGCTAACTGCCTTTCTTCATAGTTATCAGTCAACTCATCTATGCTCGGAGCCACCTTCATCATGACTTGTTGATGCAGCGCGACCAATGCGTCTCGCTGCTCATCTATCTGTTCAAGCCTTGTCTGGAGCTCTGTCAAAATTGACATGGCTTCGGACAAGGGAATGGTCCTGCGCGTACCCATACTGTCTATTATTCCCTCTAACCCACCAGGTAGCTTAGATGATAGTCGCATTGGCCCTCCAGACGGCATCATTCTGCCACTGGTCTTGAACAGACTGGGTCCTAAATCCAATCTCAAACAATATGATTCGGTCACCTTGTAGATTTTCCTTGGAGGCCCACCTTTCACCGATGGCACCTTCTCAACAGAAACAAAGCCCGCAGCCTCTAGAATATCTAGATGTTTGACGACAGCCTGTTGACTTATATGCAATAGTTCTGAAATTTGTAGGGCGTAGTGAGGCTCTTTTGTCAACAACTCTAGTATGTCTCTTCTCGATTTATTCTCTAGTATTGACAGGAATTCATCGAACCCGACCACACTAACCAACTGATGGTTGGATAGTGGACTCCTGCATAAACCATGCGAAGGATGTCAACCTTCATCCCAGCCTTTCCAATCATCATCCTGATCTGAATTCTTTTGATCTGTTTGGCCGGGAGTCTCAAGTGATGGGGAAACATCCAATACCGGATTAAGTCGATTATCCTCGATCCATGGATCCGGAGCTGAAGGCTCGACATCACTATTTTTGTCTATTTGGTTTAGCGAATTATAGAGCTCCTCTGTGGTGGGAACCCCTCCTGGTCCGAATACCAGAATCCGTGGTTTGGATTCCGTTCGTTCAGCCCCCCTGATCACGCCGATTATTCCAATCAGTGCGAATAATGGTCCCAAGCAACAAAAGGCGGCCATGAGTTGTACAGGTGGTTGATTCCAAAGACCCTCGCCCATCATCACCATGTCTACCAGGTAAAGGGTGGGCTGACCATTGTTTTCGATGAGCAGTTCACCCTCGAATCCTGGACCTATTTTCACTGACGGAGAGTAGAACCTAGTGCCATCCTCGCTGACCAAAGTGGTATCTAAGAAGTTAGGTTCCGTGCCTGTGTAATCTTCTCCTTCCGTTGACATGGCGAAGTCGACATCAGTTTTATTGTCATGAGGAACATATACCCAAACTTGATCTGTTTCTTCGAAAGAACCCACAAAAGCCTCGCCACTTTTGATAATAGCCAGATTGTTTTGCTCAGGATCTAGGTCATCATAACCTTCAAAATTAAAGTAGGCGGCAATGAAACCTACCACACATAGAAGACAGGCAACCATAGCAAGAGTCGCGTACTTCTTGCGTGCCATGATACCAAGAAACGATCCTATGATTTGGAGTTTAGCCGATATGGATGCCCAATTTCTGACGAAGCTTCTCTGGAAGGTACGTATCTGTCACAAAGTCAAGCCCATATTTCGCTAAAGACTGCTGTTCCGCTTTTTCCCCTAATTCCAGCATCAAATCAATTTGGTCAGTCCACTCTTGATTTTGAAATCGAGGATCACTCTTTTCCGCCTTTAGAGCCTCAATATCCCTAGATGTTAGCTCATCAGCAGGCAGATCATATGCCTTTATGTCATCAGAATCAATGCCAAGATAAATTGCACTAGGAGTAGCTAAGTATTCCGAAATGTGTGCAGTCTTAATCGCACCATAAGCTATAGACGCGAAAATTCTGAAGGACCACGGATCGCAATCTGTGAAAACGACTATCGGCAAGCCCCACTCTTCGTTTATTCTTTTCATTATTCTTCGAGTCGAGCGAGCAGGCTGTCCCTTTAGATGAATAAGTCCACATCTAGCGGACTCATCAAACCCATTCTCTACCAGTCTATCGAACATCCCCCCCGTTTCGATGGCCATCATGAAATCAATGTCATGGCCAAGTAATCGCAATTTCTCAGACTCAACATTGTAAGGAACGCCATATCCAGAGTCACCAACATCATCTCTGCAGTTTATCCTCATCCATTCACCACGCCTGTTCCTTTCCTCAAACGTGAGATTGCCAATAATCCTAGCACCATCCTCCTCCGGCCTTAGTTTGAAGTCCTCTCGCAAACAACCAGTCACGATTTCTAGGTCTTCTGCGAGATTGTTACTTTCGTTCTGGGATCCGAATTTCCCATATCCCCAGCCTTCGGAGATGTAGTACATCTCCCTCAATGTTGATGATTTTTGACCCTCTATCATTTCTTCCATAAATTCCGTGACGAACAAGGCCCTGAGTAACTGATGCGCAGATCCAAGACTGGTAGCGTCTCTAATTGTTTTTTTCTTACCGTACTTGTATACATTCAATCGCTCATCGAAATTAATGTTCTTCTTGGACCTTACAGGGAGCGTCATTCTTGGGGGCTCACCCCTCATCATTCTATCATGCATCTCCGCCGCGACGGCGTGTAGTGCTTCGATTGTCTCTTCTTTACTGCGGGTTTTTTCCTTCATAACCATAACCTCAAAACAATTTATCTCCAGCTTCCCATATTTCCGAACTCACGACATTCGAGTCCAAGGGGACCCCATCTTTTTGGTGAAATGACGTGGAAACATCGGGTACGATAAATTCGTCTACTACCTCTTGCAAGCGTTCCTGCTTTCTAGCTTCCTCAAGCAGGGTTTCGTCTATCTTCTCAGACCCGATAACCTCTCCATTCCCTCTGTAGAAGACTTCTGCTTCCTTCCAATCGCCTTTGTTCAATCCACTCACTGCGAAATCAATCGATGTCATACTCCCCGGATCGATTGCATCCAACCTCCACGCCCACAAGCCTCGAGCTTCTTTCCTTCCTCCTCTTTCATTCTGCACTATTGAGGTTGAATCACTTTCAGGCCACTTGGCGATAATCGTGTATGCCCTGGCTCTTGCTGTGTAGTTGTATATCTTGATCGAACATTTCGCAAGTTTATCCCGTGCCTCCCAAATCACCTCTTCCTCGCAGAACACTGCATTCATTATCTTCGTGATTATGGGAGATAGATCAGGAGGCTCTCTTCCCAGCATTGAGGATGATTTCGAGGCTATTTCTGGGAGAATTTTGTTGATTAGGTCAAATTTCTCTCGTGATTTCTCCCTTTGTCCAATTCGTTTACGGTGGCTTTGCAAACCTCTACCCACCTCGAAAAGCGCCCTTCGCAGCTCGTCAAAGACCTCTTCGTTGTCTGATACGGCCTCCTTTGCCTCACTTGTGAATTGAACATTCGTGGAGGCAAGGTGAACTAGAATTGCCGCTGGTCCTTTGGGCACACCTTTCCCCCCCGGTTGCTCAAGGCCATATCTACGCCAATCTATTGACTCAACCCCCTTTGTCAACAGGCAACCCCCTTGCTGATACATCAAAGGCACGCGATTGGCAAAACGGAGGAGCTCTACAGTTCCATCTGAAGGCAGGTCACCACCAAAAACCAATCCAACTTCTACTTGGAAGGGATTCCCTTGGCTAACTGAGGGATTCCGGGTCACCGTGGCGGCGTATCGTGAATCAATTGCCTTCTCTAACCCCTTTTTTATCAATAGGTCTTCTATTGGGGATAGGCAATCAACAGGAGGTGATTGGATCTTTACCTCCATGAAGGCGGCGAGTAGACTCTGTATACTCTCTACTGGAAGACCAGCAGGCCTCCTTTTTTCATCCAACTCAGCATGTTCAAGAATTTTCTTTGCAACCAATGGTGACACTTTTTCGAATTCCTTTCTCAAGAACGACTTCACTGTCCGCTCTTTCGTGTTCTTCAGCATTCTTTGCAATGTTCCAAACTGCATGCCATGCGGGTGTGGTTTTATCTCAACTACAGGCCTAGGTAACTTACTTGTTGATCTTACCCACTCCCCCTCGTCGACTGTTTCCCCTTCTTTCCCAATCACCTTCAGTCGTATAGTTGCGTGAGGATTCACGATGGATGTCATCCTGAGATACTGGTGTACTGATTGGCGTCCACGTTGGTACTTCGCGCTCATTACGGTTTTTATCCGCAACCCATGAAGTGTTTGCATTCCACTTTCCTCAAACCATTCTTCGATTGGAATCCTCTCTTCGTTAGATTTCAATGCTCGATTATTCTTCGTGTCCAAAGCTAGATCGACCTTGACGGCCGTTGATTCAGCCTCAATTTTCGATAATACTGTAGTCGAAGAGCCCGTCGTGAGTTGCGAATACATCACAACGCCAGTTATGCCTATTCCCTGTTGCCCCCTCGTTTGCCTGATAGCATGAAAGCGGGAACCCAACAGGAATTTCCCAAATACATTCGCGATCGAATCCCTCGGTATCCCGGGACCGTTGTCCTGGGTTATTAGCTCTAATTTTCCACCTTCAATCCGTTTGATGTATACGTGAATCTCTGGGAGAATCCGAGCTTCTTCGCATGCATCGAGAGAGTTGTCTACTGCTTCCTTGACCGCTGTTATAATCGCCCTTTGATGGGTATCAAAGCCAAGGAAATGTTTGTTTTTCTCAAAGAATTCACTTATAGAAATCTGCTTCTGTTTGTTCGCAATTCTTTGAGCCTTATCCATTTCAACCACCATTCCACTAGGTCCTCCCAATGTCCTGATGACATGGGGCCTGTTGTCGGTATGGTGTTGATCACGAAAGATAGCACTTAGAGCATACCCTCCAATTTTAGGACACAGCATCGAAGTATCAGGCTATGGCGGATCGGGGAGGTCAATCAAAAAGATCAGGCCGCCATGCCGAAATCTTTCCAGTGAATGCACTGGCCATCACAGTCAACGGGCTGGCCAGATATAGCTTACCGGGACCAGACCGCCCTTGGAAATTTCTGTTTATAGCAGACACTGTGACTTCTTCAGAGTCACTTGAGATTCCAGGTCCTGCTCCTATGCAGGCCCCACAGCCGGGATCGATCAATTTCACCCCGGCCCTCTCGAACATTTCAGACCAACCGTTTCTCTCCGATAACTCCTTTACCGCCTTTGAACCAAATTGTATGTAGCAATCCACTCCATCTGAGATCGTAATTCCAGCGTTCAAGGCAGCCTCTGTAACTCTGGCATAATAAGCAAAATCATCGTCTTTTCCAGCCGTACAAGAACCAGCATACGCGATGTCTATGGGCACATCTCCAATGTCCTCGATATAGGCACCATTCGTTGGGTCAGATGGAATCCCTTCATCTGGGTTCCCCGGGTGAGCAACCATTGGTCTAATGTCGTTTAGGTGGATTTGATGGATGCCCCCGTCATAATGCGCGCCTTGGTCCGGTAGGACGAAGGAAGATCTGACCTCATCTTCTATCAGTCCTTCCCTTCGCTCCATTATCCACCTGACTGTAGCATCATCAGGCTCACAGATACCAGTTTTCGCACTGCATTCTGTAGCCATATTGCACAGCGTCGCTCTTTCGTCCATGGATAGGGATCTCAAACCCTCGCCTCCGAATTCCATTGAACGATCTAGGGTATCAGAGTTCTTGGCATAGTTCCAAAGAATGTGTAGAATTACATCTTTAGCCGTGCAGCCGGGATCCAATTCACCCGTCAATTCAAACCGTATGCTCTCTGGGACTTTGACGAATGCAAATTGATTGTGGACAAGGTTGGCATATTCAGTAGAGCCCACCCCATATGTGAGGGCATTGGAGGCCCCACCCATACAGGTGTGGCTATCTGTCGCTTGAATGAAATCTCCAACATCAATGAACTCCTCCCTGGCTACTTGATGGCAAATACCGGGACTTATGCCATTATTAGCAGAATAATCCCTCACGCCAGTGTGCTCTTGGAACTTTTTCTGTAGATCCCTCAGAGTTTCTATCTTTGATACAAAAGGACCGTACCTTGGAACGTCAGTAGCATAGAGGAGATGATCTTCGAACACTGCAAATTTTGAAGGGTTGGGTATTTGGTAATCACTTCCATATTCTGCAGACAGGAAAGAGTGTACCTGGGCGGTTGTGTATTCATGTGAGTAGCCCCCGTCTACCGTAGCTAGGACGGCATCGCCGGGGGACACATAGCAATCTTCTTCTCCCTTGCCGATCAACTTCTTCGCAACAATTTTCTCGACCATCGTCATCGGTCTGGGTCTCTGTGAAACAGCCGGCAGATCGATCAATCCCTCACGCAGTTTCATTGCAAATGGGAGGATCCCTCCATTTTCTAGAATTAGCCTAGTCACAGGATCATATTTTTTTGTGAATTCAGAAAGCGGTATAGTCTCCCCTTTCTGCAATCTTGTTAGAAGGGCATGGTCGCCCATGACCTGACCGAGATTTATGTTGTTTCTTTCGTGTATTGGGGCGAATGAAGCGGCAATAACAATACGTATACCAGACCACCTTTCACATTGCGGCGCAGTTTCCCTACTACTACCGGTCCCCTTTCGATGGCCACTCACTATGACTTCAAAACCGCCACTCTTCAAAGCCCCGGGCCTGAAGATCCTCTCCCCTTCATGCAAGAGGCCTGCATAGGCGTTTTCCGCTATCTCTGATGGCTCATGGTCGAAACACACCCATGCAGGTGTCATCACATCAGTGTTGATGTCGTCCAGCAAATCATCAACACTCAAGTCGGCCATTGAGAGATTGAGTCCATCATACAACTGTGCTCGGATGAGGGACAGGTCCTTTGTGAGGAACAAGACCCTAGCTTCTGGAGACAATGAAATCATCTTCGGTGGCCATTCATCCATGCGTCTCCCCATGGGCTGACTAGGGAAGGAGGGTTATGATGCCAACGGGGATCGCATGGAAAAAACAGAACAACTTAGGTAGTTAACTTTATAAGGGTTGGAATAACAAGATTATAATGCTTCCCTTTGGTGGTTATGATGTCAGATTATTTAGTTGAAGACATAGTGAAATGTGATGAATGCAGCAGTAGGAACCTTACACGCGACGAAACACGAGGAGAGGTTGTTTGCGATGACTGTGGATTGGTTCTGGAAGACAAGGTAATCGACCAAGGCGCAGAATGGCGTGTTTTCAGTCCCGAGCAAGGGGATCAAAGGGCTAGGACTGGAGCTCCGATGACTGTTATGTTGCATGACAAAGGGCTATCCACTGACATAGACTGGCAAAACAAAGACTACTCTGGTAAGACAATCTCTAGCAGATACAGATCGCAGTTCTACCGCATGAGAAAGTGGCAGAAGAGATCCAGGGTTTCGAATGCTACAGAGAGAAACCTCGCGATGGCACTCGCTGAGTTGGATAGGATGGCCAGTCGATTGGACTTACCAAAGACAATACGAGAAACTGCCGCTGTGAATTACAAGAAAGCCGTAGAAAAGAGGCTAATTCGAGGTCGCTCGATTGAGGGTGTCGCGGCAGCCTCTCTCTATGCAGCATGCCGTCAATGTAACAATCCGCGGACCCTCGATGAAATAGGCGAGGCTAGTAGAACTGGCAGAAAGGAGATTGGACGGACTTACAGGTTCATGGTTCGAGAACTAAAAATGAAGATTCCCCCCACCAAGCCAGAAGACTACATACCGAGATTCTGCTCTGGATTAGACTTGGACGCAGAAGTACAATCGAAAGCCTACGAACTCATACAAAAAGCACAAGAGAAAGAACTCACAAGTGGCCGAGGACCGACAGGCATTGCCGCATCGATAATTTATATCTCAAGCGTTCTGTGTGGAAAGAGAAGGACACAGAGAGAGGTGGCAGAGGTGGCTGGGGTCACAGAAGTTACAATCAGAAACCGATACAAGGAGCTCATTCAAAACCTAAACATCGAATTAGAGATATGAGTTCCGGTGCCATAATGCGCCGTAGAGACCCAGAGAATGTGATCTATGAGGAAGTGGGTAAATCAATTGAAGCATCGATAACTCTTGCATGGTCGACATTCAACATTCCCGATCCCATATATGAGTTGCCTGAATTTCCAGCAATCCGTCCAAATGGGCCTCTAGTCCTGACGCAACAGGCACTTGGACTTCACTCTGCAGACAAAACAGGGTTCCGGTTGAGGCTTGAAGAAAGTGTCAGGCACCACTATCGAGCCGTGCCAGGCCATTTTGATGAGGAGGAGAGACGTACTAGTTGGATGGCGAACAATGTAACTTTACTTGCTGATGATGTTTGCACTAAAACGGCATGTGTCTGGTTGGAACAAGCTCTAGATGAGGAACACCCAGATACTGACAGGTGGTACCTTGGCTATTCCCTGCTTGCAGGTAGGGTATTGAGCGGTTCCGAGTCTGCGTCTTCGAGCCAATCAATACCGATCATGCTCGTTTTTGGCGGGCTCGATAGAAACTACCAGTCGGATGCACCTCATCCATCAGGAGTCAATGCTCTAAACTGCCTCCTCGATGCATCAGAGCAATTTAGCGATTCACCGTCCTTGGAATCTTGGATTTCCATCCTTGCAATGCATCGATCAACATCCAGGATATTGAGCATATCAGACCGTGCCGCGAATCGCATAGTTCGGGAACAAAAAAGAATACCGCTCGGATGCATGGAGGCCTTGATCAGTCTGATTTCTCATGATTCAGAGTCTGCTAGGAATGGGTTAAATCGTGTAGTTCTAGAGGGAAGTGATTCAGCGCGGATGATATTGGCAGGCAATCTCGACCCAATTGCAGGTAGAGACAGGAAACTCGCGCTGGATCTGTATGACAAGTTGTCACTAAATTCTGATATTGGCCTCCTACTCATTCTTTCATCATCGCTTTATTCTCTGTGTTATGATGACCTCATGGCATTTCAGGTTAGGGCAAGGAGATTGATCGAAACGGGGGAGGACAAGGTCATCAGGAAACTCATTGAGGCAGGCTATAGAGGATATCTCGACAGGGATCCCCGAGATGAATTCTCTTTGATGGTGTTGGCTTGGAAGTTTGGTGGCTCTCTATCCAGATCACGACTGAAGGGACTGATTTTCCAACAGAAGCAGTTATCGGAACAAAACTTTCACAGGACACTATCTGGAATTCGGAAATTCTCAGAGACCGAGGCCCTTGGTCTGCTTGAGTACATAGCGGGGCGCGAGGCCCCCTGATGATCAGGAACACCCAGTTGTTGAGCCACAGGCATTGCACTTCAGGCAGGTTCCATTTCGCACCATCTGACTGCTTCCGCACTCATCGCAGATGTCTCCAGTAAAACCCCTCTCCCTGGCCAATCTCCTCGTTTTTGTGACCTCGTCTTCATCAGTTTCCATTGTCGATGAGGTCAGGGTCATCTGAACTTCCCTCTTCTCCCCTTGATGTCTGAGAAGACCGTCATCTGTGGGGACAGGCCTGCTGATCGAAGTGGTTTCCAGATCTTCTTCAGATACGTGAGCCAAGTCATTCCTGTCGAGATATTGAATAGCGAGCTCTCTGAAAATGTAGTCCACGATGCTTGTGGACATCTTCACTCTCCCACTGCCACCCTGAACCATCCCACTTGGCTCGAATTTTTGGAATGTGAAGGACTTGACGAAGGCATCAAGCGGCACTCCGTATTGCAAACCAATCGACACGGCGATGGCAAATTGATTCAGCATGGACCTCCATGCTGCGCCTTCCTTCGAGGTCGTTATCATGATCTCTCCAAGTCTACCATCTTCATACTCACTCGATGTGAGGTAGACAGTGTGCCCTCCGACACGGGATTTTGTGGTTTTTGATGAACGTACGTCTGGAAGGGCCTTCCTCGCTGCTATAAAGCTCTGAACAACATTCTCTGCGACAGGCCTGGCTAGATCATCTGGGACAGGTATAGCCTTGACAGCATCCTCAACCATCGTCTGAACTGTTCCAGATGAGTCCTCTTCCTCGAGTATGGAGGTATCTACTATCTGACTCATCAAAGGTTGGGACAGTTTACTCCCATCTCGATAGACTGCACAGGCTTTGTTCATTGTGCTGTGACTTAGCTCATACGCCTCACGTATATCGTCGATTGACGCTGAGGCGGGCATGTTGATTGTTTTGGAAATCGCACCTGAGATGAATGGCTGGGCAGCTGCCATCATTAGAACATGGGCTTGCCAATCAATGGACCTCGTACCATGCTTGCCACATGGTGTGGCGCAATCGAATACAGCCAAGTGTTCTTCCTTCAGTCCGGGGGCCCCTTCGATACTCCCATATCCAAAGATTACGTCATTCGCACGCTCGATGTCTTCAGCAGAAAGGCCGATGTGCGCCAAGGTGTCGAAGAATACGTTCTGACAGTCTTCATCCGTCATAGCTAGGACAGACTTGCAGAAATCATCTCCCAACACAGATGGAGAGAAGGCTGATCTAATATCAAAAACGTCTGGCATCGAGGACTCTATGTTCGATAGAACCTCATCTGTGAACCCCTTTTCTTTCAGAACGCTAGGATCGAGTCCTGGACTACCCGAAAGTCGTCCGGTCCCCATAATGTGGTCTACGATAGCAGTGACCTCTGAATCCTTGTAGCCTAATCGCTTCAGTGCACTCGGGACTCCTCTGTTGATTATTCTAAGCGTCCCTCCTCCTGCTAGTTGCTTGTATTGCACCAATGAGAATTGCGGTTCAACCCCAGTTGTATCAGCAGCCATGACCAGACCTATGGTTCCAGTCGGAGCGATGACGGTAGTCTGAGCATTTCTATAACCGTATTCCTCCCCCCCATGCACCGCTCGATCCCAAGCAGATTTCGCAGCATCCAAGAGATCGCTGGGACATCGCTTTGCATCTATTCCCATGGGCGTTATGGTCAGATCCTCGTATTCGCTTCCTTTCGCGTCATAAGCCGCTCTCTTGTGATTCCTCATCACTTTGAGCATGTGATCAGCGTTCTCGTGATACTTCGGGAATGGGCCTAACGAACCCGCGAGTTCTGCTGATGTGGCATAGGACTCGCCACACATGATTGATGATAATGCTCCGCACACAGCGTAAGCTCGGTCATCTGCATATGGTATTCCCATGTGCATCAGAAGAGAGCCTAGGTTGCAATATCCAAGTCCCAATGTTCTGTATTCGTATGATTTCCTCGCTATTTCTTCAGAAGGAAACTGAGCCATTAGGACACTGATTTCTAGTGTCATCGTCCACAGTCTCACGCTATGTTGGAATGACGGAATGTCGAATTTTTGAGCATCCGTATCGAAGTAATGCAACAGGTTGATGCTCGCGAGGTTACATGCTGTATCGTCCAAGAACATGTATTCTGAACATGGGTTCGACCCATTGATTCGTCCACCCTCTGGGCATGTATGCCATTCGTTTATGGTTGTATCAAATTGTACGCCTGGGTCAGCACACGCCCAAGCAGTGTAGGCAACCTTGTCCCAGAGTTCTTTGGCGGGCATGGACCTACAAGGCTCGGGTTCCCTGCCATTCTCACTGGCATTCTTTAACTCAGTTCGATGATAGAGGTTCCAAGTCCCATTGTTTTCTAGAGCATCCATGAATGAGTTCGGTACACGGACGGAGTTGTTGGAGTTCTGTCCAGAGACGGTGCCATAACCTTCACCCTGCCAGTCTGTATCCATCTTGTCGAAATGGATCGATTTCCATCCCTGTTCTGCAAGATCCAAGAATCTCTTGACGTGAGAATTGGGAACATGGTTCTTAATCGCCTTAGCGGCAGCTTTTTTCAATTCTCGATTGTCATTCATGTCAAGCCTGTCCCCTTCGCCGTCGAAGCTCCATATTGCATCCATGATCGCATCGGCATGACTCTGTAGCAGATTAGATCCAATCACCAAGGCAGAAACCTTCTCCTCCTCTGATAATTTCCAATCTATGTATTCCTCGATGTCGGGATGGTCTAGATCCAATGTCACCATCTTTGCAGCTCTTCTCGTTGTCCCCCCCGATTTTATTGCACCAGCAGCCCTATCTCCAATTTTCAAGAATGAAATCAATCCACTTGAGGTGCCACCTCCTGAGAGTGGCTCCCCTGAACCCCTTATGTTTGAGAAGTTCGAACCTGTCCCCGACCCGTATTTGAACAACAATGCTTCTCGGTTCCAGAGCCCCATTATCGAGTCCGTGCCACCAACTAGCGAGTCTGAGACAGATTGAATGAAGCAGGCATGTGGCTGGGGATGTTCATATGCATTAGTAGAAGTCATCAGCTCTCCGGTCGACGGGTCGATGTATCGATGACCCTGTGCAGGCCCCTCTATCCCGTAAGCCCAATGCAACCCTGTGTTAAACCACTGAGGGCTGTTTGGCGCTGATCGCTGGCTGGCGATCAGGTAGCACATTTCATCAAAGTATGCCCTTGCGTCTGCTTCGGCTTCGAAGTAGCCATGCTTCCATCCCCAATATGTCCAGGTTCCAGCCAAGCGACGGAATAGCTCCCTTCCGTGACTCTCGCCAATGAATCTTTTTTCGGGGTCCAGCGATTGTAGTTTCTCATGATCTGGCTCGCTTCTCTGTAACCATGTTGGTACCCCCTTCTCTTTCACTTTGCGCAGTATAGCCGGAACCCCAGCTTTTCTGAGGTACTTTTGGGCAAGTACCTTCCCCGCTACCCCAGAGAAGCCAGAAGGTAATCTGACGTCATCTATTCTATGTGCAAGAGATCCATCAGCATTCCGAATCTCAACATCCATCTCTATCCAATCGAATTGGTCGAAGGGGTCCTCTCCGATCGTCGTGAATCGTCTTTCTATGACTAAACCAGTTCCAATCGGTCCTTCTGAATTCTTGCCTCCTTTCTCCGTTCTGGTTTGCATAGTATCGTCTTCCTTAGTCACCCCCCGCCCCGATAAGCCAGAGCGAGGGATTCAACATCGACGCTGGAGGGTGTTTAATGGTTCTCTAAGGGAAACCTAGGTAGACTACAATTGTGCAGGGTTGTTTTCCAGTAGAAAACCACGATTTAGCAAAGTCTACGCTTTGAAATCCAGCTCCCAAGTGAGATCCACTCCTCCCCGAGTTAGCATGATGCCAACAGAACACAGCTTTTCGTGGGATTGATGGATTATGCGATCAACGAGAGCTTCTGGGACATCCCCTCTCACTACATATACGAAGTGAATCTTCTTGAAGACCCTCGGTGATTCCGAAGCTCTTGATGAGTCTATTTCTACTCGAGCCTCCCTGAGGTTTCCTCGTCTATCCTTGAGCCCTCCGATCACGTCGATCAATGAACAAGTAGCATGGGCATGTAGAACCATCTCCATTGGACTAGGGGAATCTTGATCATAAATTGAGAACCTCTTGCCACCCTCCGTTTGTCCATCATAACCGTGGCCATTCCATGTCACCGAGCCTCGCATAGCATTTCCAGTCTGAGCCCCATCAAGAGGGTTGGCTTCATGAGGGGGGTGCATGTGAGGTTCATAGGGACAGTACCATGGGGTCGACTATACAGAAAATGAACACGGGAATTTCCGTGCCTAACGATCCGATAATCAACTACATTGAGGGTGATGGAATTGGGGTCGACATCACTCCGGTCATGATCAAGGTGGTTGACGCAAGTGTCAAGAAGGCCTATTCCGGGGCTAGGAGAATAACCTGGAATGAGGTTTATGCAGGCCAGAAGGCTTTCGATTTGACTGGCGAGTGGCTGCCGGAGGACACACTGCAATCGATGAATGAAGGACTGATATCCATCAAAGGCCCACTGACGACACCAGTAGGCGGGGGCATCAGGAGCCTGAACGTTGCACTTAGACAGAAGCTCGACCTCTATGCCTGTGTCCGGCCAGTTAGATGGTACACAGGAACCCCGAGTCCTGTCAAGCAGCCTGAAGCAGTTGACATGGTGATCTTCAGGGAGAATAGTGAAGACGTATATGCAGGCATCGAATGGGAGTCCGGGAGTGAAGGTGCTAAGCGAGTCATAGAGTTCCTCCAAGAGGAAATGGGAGTGGATAACATAAGATTCCCAGAAACCTCAGGGATCGGAATTAAACCCGTTAGCAAAGAAGGTACTGCACGCATAGTCAGGGCAGCAATCAATCATGCGATAACAGAGGATAAGTCCAGTGTCACACTCGTCCACAAAGGAAACATAATGAAATTCACAGAAGGAGGATTTCGAGATTGGGGCTATCAACTGGCCCGAGAAGAATTCGGAGCTAAAGAAATAGGAGAAGGACCCTGGTGTGAGTTTGAAAATCCGACAACTGGGAGTAAAATTGTAATCAAGGACGTGATTGCAGATGCGATGTTGCAGCAGGTTCTCACGAGGCCAAGGGAATACAGTGTTCTAGCGACGATGAACCTCAACGGCGATTACATCTCAGACGCGTTAGCGGCTCAAGTGGGGGGAATAGGGATTGCCCCAGGTGCGAACATCAATTATGACACTGGGATAGCAATATTCGAAGCAACTCACGGCACGGCACCAAAATACACTGGCCAAGACAAAGTGAACCCAGGCTCCATCATACTATCAGCAGAAATGATGCTACGCCACATGGGCTGGTCTGAGGCAGCCGATCTCATAGTAAAGGGCGTAGAAGGGGCAATTTCATCAAAAACCGTCACCTATGACTTTGAGAGGCTTATGCTAGATGCGAAATTACTCAAGTGTAGTGAGTTCGGTGATGCGGTAATTTCTCACATGTGATAGTAGACACAGATGTGAGTCTATCGAGTAATGGGGCCTGGAAACCGGCCCCATTGATGAAATAAAAAAATGGCGGGAGGGCCCAAATGGGCCCCCACCGCCTTGTTGCGTATTTCTTGTGTCAGCTATCGACTTACTCTGCAGCCGCAGCCTTGGTGTCCATGGTAGCGGCGTACCACACCATCAAACCAAAGGCCGTCTTGTTGACGACGTCAGCGATGTTGTACAAGATGTTCAGAGCATCGAGATTGGGGTCATCACCTGTTCCGAGGAAGTACCCAATTGGGTAGATGGCCCAGCCCACGGTGAGGATGAGTGCCATAGCCCTGAAGGCGAATTTTGTGCCCTCCGAGGTGGTGTCAGCGCTTTTCTTGGCGTCGCCAGCCCAGATCTCGTAGATGATGTAGAACCAGGCGAGAACCCCAATGATGAACATGGGCATCTCTGGACCTTGGCCCGACTCGCCGAGGAAACCGGCGATGAGCATCACGAGGGAAGCGCCGAAGAGGCGCCAAAACAGCATTGCTGTGGCGGCACCGACAGCTGCGAGTATTAGGTAGAACTCAGCAACCTGCAGTGGGACGGTGATTAGCCAGTCTATGTATCGCATTACAAGAGGAGATTCTCCTGCGCCATCAGCATAGGAGGCTGCCCAGTGCTCGCGCATGTACGTGTAGTGGTACCATGCAACACCCGTGACGAGTGCGGCGACGGTCATGGAGGTCTTCCACTTGTCTGCGACGTTGTTTCGCTCCAGTATGAAGAAGACAGTTGATGCAAGCATCATTGCAGTGGCGATCCAGAACGAGACACCGACCATGTCGGCTTCGTCGAGTTTGGCTCCCTCTGCAGAAACTGTCGTTAGACCCAGTACACCAAGTGTTAAGACACCAAGCAATGGGGCGCTCAATTTCAAGCTTCTTTTGTAGGATGGGCTAATATCCATGGAGCAACCCTGAAAACACCTATTATAAATACCTGTCACTCGTCCTTCTTAAACAATACGCTTCATAGGCCCTCTGCGTCCTGTCTGCTCATGGACGATCTAAGGGAACTGATCCTCTCCCTGTCTGATGCTGCTGCAACGACTGAAAATCCACTTTCTTGGTTTGAGGACCTGTACTCCAGAGCAAATAGGGATGATAACTGGATTCCATGGTCCGATGGAAATCCCAACCCACTTTTGGTTGATTGGGTGATCGGGCGACCGGCAGGGAGAGCACTGGTCGTTGGCTCTGGGCTTGGGGAGGATGCCGTGTTTTTGGAGAAAATGGGATGGCAGGTTACGGCTTTTGACATCTCAAAAACTGCGATACAATGGGCCTCGGATAGGTTTAGTCATACTTCTGTCTCTTGGATGGTAGCTGACCTGTTGAACCTTCCTCCAGAGCTGTCCGGTGACTTTGATTTGGTCCTCGAAGTTCACATCCTACAGGCCATGCCCGTTGAAATAAGGGAAATCGCCTCAGAAAAACTTGCCCCGTTGGTGTCAGAAAACGGCTTCTTGGTCTGTATTGGACGCTACGCTACTGGAGAGGATCTTGCCATCGGGCCACCCTGGCCATTGAGTCACTCATTTATCCAGTCAATAGGCGAGAGTCTTGGTGAAATGGACTTGAAGAAAATCAGGTTGCAGTCCGATGATGGTTCCGTTTTGCGCTACAGGGCGATTTGGAGACGTAAGAAAGCTAAGAGCGATTGACGGACTTGGTGATTTGATCGGCGTTTTCAACCACCACGAACCCGTACTGTTCCTCGAGCGACCTTCTTATCATTCGGAAATCTGAATCCCTCGTGGCTACCAAAACAGAGCCTACGTCCCGGAGCTTTGGCGACATGCTGCTCGAATATGAAGCCAAACTAGCTGCATCCATGATTATCTGTCGATCCCCCTCCTCAGGGTAGATTGCTTTGCCATTAATCACAGATCTTGATGGCTCATCATCTCTTCTCTGTCGCTTGCTTTCGTCTATTTTGGCAAAGATGTTTGAGTGGCTTTCAAGGAAGCTGTTCAGACCACCAGCGATCGAACTGTCCTGCTCGAATGCAAGGTTGACCCCACTGAATATCTCAATGACATAGTCTCGAATTTCCTCTATTCCATCATTTTCGATTGATGACCACAGGCCTTGATCTTGGTATTCACCGTGGAAAAGCCTCTTTGAGGTAGGGACATCACGGGTTCTATTGGAAAACTCCCTAATCACCGATTCTGGCAAATAGGTTTTGATCGACCCTGCTTCTTTTTGCCTTCTCAAAGCCCATTGAAATGCTCTCTCCAGCGACCAATCCAGATTTCCCAGACCATAAGGTGAGCTTCGCTTAATCAACTCGTCTTTGAATGCGTCAATAAGCAGGTTGGTATCTACGATGACAAGCGGTTTCAAACTCGATATGTTGAATGTTCTACGGTCCCTGACCGGTATGGAAGACTCCAATGTGGTGAACATGGACCTTTGAGATCGCCGCAGTCTTCTGATCCCCTCATCATCGAAACCTCCATGATTGATTGCAGATTGGAACATTCTCAATCCAGAAAGTGGCTTTTTCTCAGCTTGTTCTTGTGCAATCAAGGATATTTCAAGCACGTCCCTTCCCTTCTGCAACTCTTCTTTCAATCGCCTCTCAAGTCTATCTTCGTTCCTGCGCCCGGGCCTATCAAGCCTCTTCAATGCCGCCTTTACCCGTCCTTCGAAAGGATCACTTGGAAGTCCTAACTCATCTGGATAAGTCCTCAATCCGTTGATTTCCCGGGTCTTTTCCTCTTGATCCATATCCGAAGCATATCCCAACACTAGATTGGTAGCAACATCGCTTCTGCCCTTGTCGTATTCACTACAAACCCTGAGAAATAACTGAAACCTTCGGGTAATCGCTGCCATCAATTCAGCATTTCGATCAATTAGATCAACAGCCTGCTTCCATGCCTTGGCGTGTGCGAAATGAATTAAGGCCATGCGCCGAAGTTCTGTAGTTCTCTCAAATCTTTGAGGCTCCAATCGTCTCGCAGCTTCCAAGAAGCATCTTCCTGCATTCAGATGGTCTCCCTTACCGATTGATATAGCGGCTCGCACTATCTGGGAACGAGATGAATCGGGAGCGTGTTCCCGATACCATTCTCCCATCTCGGGGAGGGCTATATGGTACTCTTCTATCATTTCAGAGATTGATATCACCAATTGTATGGAAAGACGTCCCTCACTGACAATTGAAACGAGGGTATCGGTCGCCGATCTCTTTTTGTCTTCGTCTTGCATTTGTAATTCGATCCTTGCTCTGTTCAGCCGCAGCGAGGCGATCAAGGAATCAAAAAGGGAAGACTCAATGTCACTCAGGCTCGCATCATCAGCTGCGGTAATCAATTGTCCTATGCTGTTTTCCTTCACTATGCCTGTCCCGTCCTCTAGCAGAGCTCTTCTAGTCTGATTCAGGGCCTTGATCCCAGTAGTGCCAAGCCTATCATGAAGGACACTGAGGTCGTGTGAGAATCCGTTTATGACGGCGAGTAAGGCCACAGAAATTTCGGAAAGACAAGAATCCTCAATCCTCTCCAAGGTCTCTATCGACTTCCTCCTGAGGTCGACCATGCGGTCCATGTCGTTGATTCCGATTCTTGCTGGCAAAAGGTGCCATACCAACAACCCCCGCATTGGGTTTTGAACAACCGATTCTCCAACAAGAACTTCGGATAGCAGCTCTATTTCGTTTCCTTCGGTTGCTATATCGGACAAGACTTCCAAGTGACCCGCTCTCAGACCTCTGGCAATGACCTCCCTTGCCACTGTGGTCCTGATGTTTATGGATTTAGAGCCATCATATAGTGTCTCAATCAACTCTGATGACTCTATTTTCTTTGCATTTTCGAAGGCCATTTCCATCAAATCCTCATCATTCTCTGAGACTCTTCCCACCGCAGTCAACACGTCCATTGGTCGCATTGGACGGCCAATAATGACCTCTCGAGCTTCATCAAATCGATCTTCGTCAAGCAGTTTCGATGCTATCATGAAACTCAACTCAACCGGCCAAGCTGAGCCATGACTGTCCAATAAGTCTCCACCACCAGTGAGTCCAGCCAGGTCAAAATCCAAATCCAGGAGACCCACGGCCTGCCAAGCCTCAATCGTAACAGCGTAGGATAGCTTACTCTCAGGCTTTTCTTTGATCCACATATCCACTTCTCCTGCATTTTTCGAATGTCGGAAGGAGTTTAGAGTAAGATTCAGTGTTGCTACATGCTTGAGATCTGGGTCGTTGGCCGCTGTTCTGAATAACGCCCCCGCGTCCTCGCCAATCGAGGCCATCAATATCCCGACAAATAGGGATCCAACACCCGTATCCGTGTCGAAATCTCCAATTTGCTTTTTGACCCTGCGCGAGTCCACTTTTGATGAATACTCACGCCTGAGCTTGAGAAGCGATCTTCTTTGCTTGGGGGATAGCTTCATTGGAGGATCGATTGATAACCAATCGTGCACACAGTGATGGTCGATTGGATCAAAATCGGCCTTTTCCAACCAAGGTTTGAGACTTGACTCTGCATTTGACTCTTCCATAACCGGGAACCTGCTCAATTCAGCGAAAATCGGAGCCTCTCTTGCCAACCTCTCCCATGCTGGATGAACCCCCTGATCACACCTCTTCCTGATTTCAGAGGCGTCAGTTCCACCTTTCCTGACATCGGATTGTAGCAATATATGTCTGCAGAGTTGAAAAGCAGGGTTGCCTTCTTTCTCGTCTCCAATAACCGCTTCGCTTGGGTCTGAGGTCGATCGGCGAACCCTCCTGCCAGCACGTCGAGGGGCTTTCTTGGATCCAGATGCACCTTCGTCTTGACGCTTAGGACTGGTTTTCGCCGCAGCGATCCTTACGAGCGCCTTCCACGATTTCGGCAACTCTTCATATCCAACTGTACGAGACACCTTCCTCAATCGAGCCCTCTCATCATCACCTGCAGAGGACAGCGCTTCCAGGCATTCGAGAAGTCGAGATTCCATATTCTGATGCTCCGCAAACTTGAGCCGGAGATGAGGCCTACATCAACACATCGTCTTCGTTAGTTATCCCGCCATTCCATATTTTGAGCCACTCTCTTATGTTCTGCTCGATATCATGTAGTTCAACGCGCCTATCAATTGGCAGGCCGTTCTCGAGGGGCTTGATTCTGCAGCCACAGGCATCTCGATGCCCACCGCCGTCTGCATCGAACCTTGTCGCCAACTTCGTAAGATCGAATAGGCCGCCATTCTTATGAAGAAACGAATTTGTGTAAAACGAGGCCGAAACGGGGTATTCAAGACCGTTGTCAAAGGATCCATCTAATGAGCCATGTATGATCATGCATGCATCACAATCACTACCCGCAAACGCTGTGATCGCGTAGCCGTTCGATCTCATTCCAAGGTCATTCATTCTCACTATTGCCATTCGGTCGATGATCTCGATTCTACACTCTATCTCCTTAGCGAGGATCTCATTTTCTGTTTTCCTAGTAGATATCGCATCGGAAACAAGCACATCGCTTACGATTTCGTCAATACCGTACCCCTCACTGAAAAGCTTCAGGACTCTCAAGGCCACATCTTCCGAGACACCCAGACAACGGCCTATCCAAACCATCGGCTCATCAGACAGATATTCGGTTCTTGTGATATCACCGCTGTCCAGTTTATCTGTCCAATGAAGTGCGCTTTCTAGATCACTTAGATCCAATCTGTCTTTGAATAAATTAGCCGCAACCCTCGCCGCAGATGGTAGAGGGCCCCAGATTCTATTGGAATGCTCCTCATTTTCCAAAGGCTTGTTCGACAAGTGATGATCAATCGAAAGCCCACAATTAGTGTGATGAGGAAGGTCACAGATAGCAGTTGATGAGTCAACCCAATTGTCGAGCACTCCGTCTTTTAATGCCCCGGGATGTCCAAACTTTACCTCTGCATCCGGAAACGCTCTTAGAAGGATTGCCCCACACAAGACTCCGTCGAGATCACTATCTGTGAGGATTTTCTTCACTTTGAGTTCTGATAGCCAGCTCATGCACCCCGGGTCGCACCATGGGATGTATTGGTTCCGCTTCCGAAGAGTTTTATCCTTGAACAATCATCGGGAAAACGTGGAGACTTCGTGCGGTTTTGTTTTACTGAATCATAGCAGCATACTTCTGTTGCAATACCCCCAAGGGCACTGGAGCTTTCCAAAGGGCCACGTCGAGGATGGAGAGGACCATCACACAACTGCTAGAAGGGAGTTGCGGGAAGAGACAGGAATCAGTGAAGTGACAATAGTCCCAGGATGGACTAGGCGAACCGAGTACACCTATTCGCGCCGTGGCTCGCCCATGAAGAAGCAAGTGTTCTGGTATCTTGCGACAACTGAAGAGTTCAAGGTCGAGCTATCACATGAGCACACAAACTTCCTCTGGCTGGATCTGAAAAGGGCAAAGGAACAGCTCACATTCGATCAGGAGAAGGTCATGTTGAGTGAAGCAGACCAGTATGCCGCTGAGATTGGTTTATTGTAAGCTCAAACATTCCGCTTTCCAAGTGGAACCCACAACGTTTCATCTTCTCCTTGCTTCAGAGTAAACCACCTAGCCAGAACAAATAGCCAATCTGAGAGTCTGTTCAGATACATCACTACAGTATCTCGTAGGCCATCAGGGTCTTCTTGGATTATGGAACAGGCATATCTTTCTGCTCTTCGCACCACAGTACGTGAAAGGTGACATGCGGATACAACAGCGGTTCCCGTGGGGAGTATGAAACTCTCGAGAGGCTCTAGTTCAACAAGCATTTCGTCCATTTCCCGCAAAAGCAATTCACAGGCCTCCTCAGTCAGCAAATTCATGGCTTTTGGAAGCGAATCTGGAGGGCATGAGCATTCACCCCCTAAGTCAAAGAGCTCTTGCTGCACTCTTCCCAGCATGACCTCTCCACGATCTCTGGATGTCAGGAACGTGGTGAGCGGGCCTCCATCCGGGGCCTCAGTTGGCGCCCTCATCAATTCACTTCGAATCATTCCAATGAATGAGTTTGCTTCGTCGATAGTTCCATACAGTTCAACTCTGGGATTTGATTTAGATACTCTGGACCCATCAAGAAGATGCGTCTCTCCGTCATCTCCTCCACCCGTATGGACTCTGTTAATTCTGACCATGGCCTTCGGGGAATACTACTCACATATCATCAGTCGGTTTGGACCACGAGGAATTTTTCAAACTTTGAAGAGCATTATCGACAGCCTCGTTCCATGCTGAATCGACGGCATCCCATCCCCCGAGCTCATTCAGCTTGTTCTCATTCTGATCTGCGAGGTCGTTCTGACCGAGATGCCTGTGAATTTTCGTGATCGCGGCATAACTCATCGCCCCAAGCCAATCTTCCTCTGCGTCCCAAGAATTTTCAAAGTACGCCAATGCACCAGAGGGACCCTCCAGAAGCCCTCTTTGGATCTGTCTCAACCCAGCTTTGGACCATGCTATACCCGGCACCCCGATTATGAGGCCTTTGAAGATGAGATAGATTTCCATCAGGATCAAAACCGAAGCTAGGATGAACGAAGAAAGATGTTCTTCCGTACCCCCATTGTCCCAGTAACCTACCATGAGGGAAATGCTGCCCACAGTCAAAAGGCAACCACCAAATGGACCCACAATGAAATCTTTTGAAGTCCTAGACATATCCCATGATCCACGTAGTGTACCATATGCCCCGAGAACAAGGGCAATGATTGCGGGCACCTCTGGGCTTGTATCCCTGGGCCCCTGCTCAGAAATCAATAAGAAGGCACCAGAAATCAATACAAAATAAGAAAACCGTCTGGAAATCTCGGGGAAAGGTTGGTATCCAGACAGGTAGAAACAGGCACCACCCAGGGCAAATAGGAACGCTATCCATGCGATCATACGCTATCCCCTTTCCATCCCGGCATCCAGAAACGATCGTCATCCAGCCATTCTGACCACTCGCCATCAGTCGCCCTCAACAATCTCAGAGCCCGCCTGTCAAGTCCTTGTTTGAGAGCATCATCTATCTCCTCCCTTTTCCATGAATCTTCCCACTCTACTTGGAGCTCCCTTACGAATCGCTGCCCTTCAGCCCTATTGTCAAAATGGCGCTCACAGATTTCCCTGAGCTCCTGCAGCCAAACTCTGGTACCGAGCATCTGGGGGTCATTATCCATGTGGTCTTTCCTTTTCTTGCGGAACAGCCAATCCCAAAACATTACGCCACCGTATTACGCGTCTTGACAAACGGCTATAGTCACTTGTTGAAGTATTTGTGGCATGGGAAGGGTAGTTGTTCACCTTCACGGACGGGCGAAAGACGCTTCATTCAGGGCCTCCATATCAGATTATGCGAACAGGCTGTCAACCTCAGGTGTCACACTTGTGGAACACAGGAATCAAACGGTACCAGATTCCTATCTCAAGGAAATTGCTGATAAGAATCCCGACCACAACATCATATTGCTGGAGGAAGATGGCGAACAACTAGATAGCCTTCAGTACGCCGAGAAACTAAAACAGTGGTCGTTAGATCGCTGTGATACCCACCTTGTAGTGGGGCCACCAGGTGGTTTTGGGCCATCCAGCGATCCCCACACATCGATTTCCCTTGGTATGATCACTCTGCCACATGAGTTGGCTGCAGTGGTACTCTTGGAACAGTTGTATCGGGCATCAACAATAAACAAAGGGTTGCCCTACCATCGAAGGTGAGGCGTAACAGAAGAAATCAGGGGTTGCCTTCATCCTCGGTGACGCTGACAATCTCATTGTTTTCATTCACGATGACAATTTTCGGTTTGTGCTCATGGACAGAATTGGCATCCACGTACAAAAAAGAGAGAATGATCACCAGATCACCTGGTTTGACAAGATGTGCAGCGGCCCCGTTTATGCATATTTCTCGAGATCCCCTGGGCGCCTTGATTGCGTAAGTCTCAAGCCTTTCACCATTAGTGACATCCAAAATCGCGACTTTTTCCCATTCAATGATACCGGCGGCCTCCATGAGGCCTTCGTCTATCGACACCGAACCAACATAATCCAGATCAGCCTGGGTAACTCTTGCTCGGTGAATTTTGCCGCTCAGGAGCACTTTGGACGACATAAGATACTACCTCCTGAGACTGTTCAACCATAGTGGGCCAGATTTGATACTCCGACTCCCACCATGATACCCACATGCAGCGTTTCCGGGTGCGATTCAAATATGTGTCTGAGGTAAGAGGCAACCCGGTGTGTGCATGATAGTAGATTTTGGTAGGAGAAAAGAAGTGAGTAGATCCCTCTTCCTTGTCGTTCTGATGGTAGCCAGTTTACAGACGCCGACCTTGGCTTCCACAACCACAGATACCCCTGACAATCACAGTGCATACGAGTCTCCGCCCCAGATCCAGATTCAATCTGAAGACATCGATACCGCGACAATCCATTCCCCCAATTTTGCGATGCTCCCGAACCATCCTGCATTCAACGACATAACATGGTCTGACCCAGGCCTTCTTTACGGGAGAATAACTGACACATCCTTCCTGGGTGAGGGATACAGATTCATGGTTGAGGAGACCGAAACGGAGGACCATGATAATGACGGAATCAACGACCTTGACGATTTGGATGATGACAATGATGGAATATCAGATCTCATAGAGAGATTTGATGGATGCTTCGGAACAGATCCATATGACCATGACAATGACGGTGTTTTAGATGAGTTTGACTTTGATGACGATAATGACGGTATTTTGGAGGGGCCCATCGACTATTCACAGGGCACAGATCCTTGGAATGTCAGCGCAGATCGATACTTAGACCCCCAGACTACCCATCCCTGGACCGGCCTCCCAGTGGGGACTGGATACTTGGTAGATCAGAATCCATACGACCATGACAACGACGGGGTCCCTGATGAGGACTTGGATGGATCAGGGAAAGGGTCCTACGACGAAGACGATGACAACGACGCCAGAATTGACCAATTCGTCTGGCCCTGTGATTTCGATGGCGATGGCCTTCAGGATTACTGGGATGCAGATGACGATAATGATGGTGTAATTGATATCTGGGACACACATCCTTGGAACAGTTCTGAAACTCGAAACATAACTGCTACCGCACAGAACTGGAGCGCCGCTGAGTCATGGGCATCTAGCAAAACCCATCAGGTATCCATTACCGAAAACGGGTACTCAACCCCTGATCTGGACATAGAGGTCGGAGACTCGGTTAGGTGGACAAATGACGACATTGAAAACCGTACCGTGACGGCAGGAGACGGCTCATTCGACAGTGGCATAATCCTCCCCGGCGCATCTTTCGTCCACCTGTTTGAAAACGAAGGACTGACAAGATATTCCGACACAGCAGGGTCAGGTGTTGGGGATGGAACAATAACCACAAATGCTGCAACTGGCTTGCCCTTTCCAGACGCTTTCAACCTCGACTTAGACACATATGGTAAGGAGAAGCTCGACTTTGCCTTCAAGGAACAAAATCTATGGCATCCTCGGAATCCCGCTTTCAATCAGATAGTTGACGGAGATCTGGATGGCGACGGATTACCCAACTTCATCGACCCCGATAATGACAATGACGGAACACCCGACTCCGCCGACACTGATGACGATAACGACGGCTTACTAGACATGTGGGACATAGATGATGACAACGACGGTATCCCAGACAACTGTCTGAATGTTCTCGGCCCACAAGACAACATGGACGGCTTTTCAGAATACTTTGGCCAAACTCCAGGAGTTGATTGTGAGATCGACTATGACAGGGACGCAGACGACGATGCTTACAGAGCAATCGATTCGGATTATGATTTGGTTTGGGACTGGAAGGACACAGATCTTGGCGCAGCATATCCCGCAGACAACCTACTTGGAAATCCATCCCTAGATCCGAATGACCTGCCTTATGATTTGGACAATGATGGAATTTTGAATCAGGATGATCCGTACCCCATGGTGCACTCCGATGTAATTGACACTTGGAACTGCGAGTCACTTCAGAATCCGAATCCAGTGAACCCTGATCCTCGATGCCTAACAGAGCGAAAATCGTACACAGGAAACAACGATTGGGATGGAGACGGCTTCTCCAACTGGGAAGATGTCGATGACGACAATGACGGCGTTCTGGACTGGCTGGACATAGATGAAAACTGCGATCTGGATGACGATAACGACCTTCATCTCCTCAACGGTTCCAGATACAGGGACGATGGCCCCAACTCCATTGATACTGACATAGATGGTGACGGCCTATCAAACGATGAAGATTGGGATGATGACAACGACGGAATATCCGACCTATACGACCCAGATGATGGGAACTGCGGGGTAGTGGACATTGATTCCACTGATCAGTTTGACAATTCGTACTCTCACCAGGACGGCGACATCATAGATGGTAGCGCAGATAGTCAAATCTACGTTGCTACAGGGACATTGCAATGGGATATGTTCTGGCACTTCAGCCCATTTTTCGAAGATCATGGATTCGTTCTCCCATACAATGGCTACCAAGATGACTTCACACTTGGACCTCCTACCATCGTTTCCAATGGAAATATCCCAGAGATGTACTGGCATGTCATGATGAAATGGAGCCCATGGAATGGCAACAACTACTTTGATCTAGATATGGATGGAGACTCTCTGATCAATGGCATTGACGTAGACATAGATGCCGATGGCGTCCCCAATTGGTGGGACAGGGATGAGGGCTCCGACGGAAGACTGGATGTGAACGATCCAGCATATGGGGGCTCATTGGATGACGGAGAATGCGACTTGTCCATGTCTTTCCTGTTGGGCTTGGACGACGATCAAATTAGTTGTGGCCTAGCCTTGGCATGGCTCTATGGATTCCCACTCAGTCAAGCTAGATCCAGCAATGGCGTTCCATTCGTCCTACCATACTCCTCCAGACCAGATCCGCTCTACACAGATGGCCCTTACAATGGAGAAAATTCAGCGGGCATAAATGACTTCACCTGTGAAACCAACTGTTTCCACTTTGATTTCCTAGGCCCTGCAGATGCAGGCCCTTCCGCTGCCGTGACATTTGAGGACATAATCAACAACAGGGATCTATGGACAGCTTATGTTGGAATCAACTTTGGCATGTTCCAATGGGTCTCTGATGGGAATGGGAACCTGTTCCCGGACGAATTCGCGGACCTGTTGGATAACAACGAAGATCCTGATGACGACTGTGGAGCCCCTGTCACCGGAACCCCGAATCCCTCATGCATGGTCAACGATACAGCCGATCTAGATGACGATTTCGACGGCGTTTTCGACCATTGGGACGTTGACGATGACAACAACGGCGTTTGGGATTTCTTCGAGGTTGACGTCAACGATGACCTGGATGACGATACCAACACCGAACCCCTGGGGAACTTTTTTACCGGATACAACTGCGATGATCAGGACGATGACGGTACAGATACAGATCCCGATGGGGATGGTTGGTACCAATCGGTTTGGGATCGAGGCAGGTTAGGACAAGGATTGCTTTTCCCTCAATACTACGACGTTGACAATGACAACGATGGCGTCCCGGATGGGGAGGACCCCGATGACGACAACAATGGAGTCTTGGACATCGACCAGGAGTTGATTTGCTTCCAAGGAGAGGAACAGAGCCCATGGGACCATGACAATGACGGTATCCCAGATTGGGCAGACACGGATTGGGATGGCGACGGCTTGTCGAATACCATCGAGCTCGCCGGTGGCGGAGCCTCCCATCCAATCGCCCCATGGGACCACGACAACGATGGCCTTCGAGATGACATTGATCCTGATGACGATGAAGACGGCATGAACGATGAAGACGAGGTACTGCTCTGGCCGACGAGGTTTAACTCCAATTCTACAAATCCCTGGGATCATGACGATTACGGAACCGGGTCGGGACTGTATGATCCCACAAACGCGTCCACTGGTCCAGACGCTCAGGATGAAGATGACGACTCGGATGGCATCCCCGATATCGATTGGGATCACTTGGAAGAGAACGCACTATGCACCGACTCAAGCGGAGCTCAATACCCTTCGAGTGATTGGGACAATGACAATGACTGCATTTTGGATGCAGATGACAAACCGCCTACCAGAATTACGCTCAATCCAATCCAAACAGTCTGGTTGGACGCCCAATTCCCAGCAGTATTCAGCGGCCGCGTAGATGTTCTCGACATGGAGACTGGAGCATTTGTTCCCGGAACAGATCTGCCCGTTAGGATAGTTATTGAGTACGCAAGGAACTCTACTGAAGCCCTACGAACAGTGGAGGTGCTAACCAACGAAATGGGGAACTTCACAGTTGGACAATACCTCTACCCAGAGGACATCGAGGTAGGCCCATCCTCGAGGTACAACCTTCGTGCTGATGTGATAGAGATGTTTGCCCACGACGGGTCATCTTCAACCCCCGCCCCCCTCGAGGTCAGGGGGAACACAACAGTCGATTACGTATCCTGGACTTATTTCAGGAGTGACGAGCAACCCCTCTTCGTGGATTTCAAGGTGCATTATGACGCAGATTGGCAGAGGGGAGTATTCGACAATCGGATAAAACATGCTCCAGTCTCATTCACAGTCGCTGGAGGACCATTCGGAAACCGAACAGAACCAACTCTGTTTGATGGATACGGTTTCGGGTACAGGGCGGACTCAAACGGTTGGGTGTCACTCACGTTTGTCCAACAACAGGGTGCCCAAGGTTTCTGGAAACAGGTTCGATGGAACTCCACCATGGACAACGGAGTGGGACAACCCAGCGGTGGATACGAGGAAATCGTGTGGGACGATAACGCAAAACAACACCAATACGTATCAAGATACGAATACACGAACACATCCTTGCCAGTCGGAGATTATGAGTTCATAGGCTTCTCGAGACCTGATTTAGGAGCCGAGTGGCCCTTCCCATACCTCAACGGCAGCGAATCAGAGACATTCTACATACGCTCTATGCACAGAATGTACATCGAGGCCGTCATTTACACGACCTCATTGAGGCCCGTTTACTTCTGGGATGCCACCCAATTTATCGGTTCGTCTTTTGGCGCATGGAGGGCTGTTTTCCACGCTCCATCACTCCAAGCAGCGAATATATCCTTTGATAATGCCAGCATTGGGAAACCATACCCCATTCTTTGGAATGGAACGTCGGAAGGGCTTACCGGAGAGGCTGCTAAGCTGAGGCCCTTCCTCTCGGCCAACCTGACTCATTGGTCTATAGCAATGCAAAACGGGGGCGACTTCAATGCCCCACCTTGTGGCCCTGCAAACCCAGCGGATCCATTCAGTCGAACCCGATGTGAGATTATGCCAGAGTTGTTCACCGGTGAGTCACTTAGGGTGGTAGGGGAAGTCTTCAATCGAACCTTTGTTCCATGGTCGAGCGACCCGATCGCCCTTCAGGTAGATCTCGATCAGAACCTAATATTCTCCGGCGCTCAAGAAACTGGTTTCGCTAGGGTGCCAAACATGGTTGACGGCAAAGCGCAATTTGACTACAACTGGACGTGGTACTCACAGTATGCAGCAGGTACATACGGCATCAAAGCAGATTTCACCAACTCCAACTTCTACTTCACGGGCAACCAGTCATCTGTTTTGTCCGCCACTGGCGCTTACGTCAACGTATCAGTAATTGGAACGAGCCAATTCTTACCGGTTGAGGACTCTAGACTTTATCGTGGAGTAAACAGAACCGTGGAAGTGAGGCTGGTGGACAACTCCTTGCAACCACTGAGAGAGGTCCCAGTCACATATTCATGGAACGCAGACGGCACTAATGGACTTACATCAACCGACAAAAATGGAATATTCAGGGTCAATCTCTCAATTGGACAGAATCACCCCCTGGGTGCATTCACACTCACCTATGAATACACGGGAGACGCCTTCCACCAATCTTCGACAGGTCAGACGGAACTTTGGGTCGTCTCACGAACCTTCATCGACCTACAATCCAGCGTCTCGGGAGGATTGGTGAGTGGTCAAGACTGGTTCTTCACAGCCCAGGTGACCGATGATAATCGAACTGCATTTACGAAGGATTCAGGACAGGCATTGGATGGCTGTGGGGAAAACGGAGGAAATATCACCTTGATTCTGGAAGGGTTAGACTTCGAGGATAGGATTCACAGGAAAATTGTGGAGACACTGTGTCCGAGCGCTGGTGCCATTACACACCAACTTACCTTGGATCCCGAGATACTCACCTCAGACGCCGAATCATTCCTCCCAGATGGTTTTGGACCAGTAAATGTCATTCTCAGATTTAATGAAAACCTTCCACATGAGGGATGCGGTCCACTTGGCCCCAACGCCTTGGAGATCGCTGGAGCATGGGACGAATGCACTCTTGATATCTACAATGATCATTACAGGAGAGTACTACAGTTCCAAGAAGAGGGATTCTATCTTCTCGGGGGGACATCGTTGAGTGTAGACGAGCAAACAGTCTACACTTCCGAGGCAGATCCCATAACTGGTGAATCTATCCAAAAGCCAATGTCTGTAACCGGCCAATTGGTAGATGAACTTGGGAGGAATCTAAGCTTCCGAAATGTGAAGGTCACCTACGAGATGCTAGGAAGTCAGCTAGGAATAAGAACATGCCTTCCTGGCACCACGGATGCCAACGGATTCTTTGAGATACTATGCTCACTTGATGGCGTTCAAGCAGGCCAAGCAAAAGTACAGGTGATGTACAACTCATGGGAGAACGCAGATCGTTATCGATATCTGAATGCAACAAAAACCATGTTATTCCCTGTGTACTCCAACTCTACATTGCAGATGATTGAAATCGGCCCATTCAGGAATGACGTGGATACGTACACCTTCGCGAATGGCAGCACATTCCCAGTTTTGTACCTCAAGGAATCCTTCCACTTCGATGCAAGACTTACGCAGGTGAATGGAAATCCAGTAGGTGGCAAGTGCCTAAACATCTATCTTGATCCAGAGACCAATACCAGACCTTTCGCAACAGCAAGGACCAATGACGGAACAGGCTCAGTTGAGTGGTTTTCAGGTGACAAGGATGACAATCCGAGCCAGAGAGGGGTAGACCCAAGCGGCGACCAGCTTGAAGGCTTCAGAACCGTGAGAGTCGCCTATGAACCTACAAGATCTGTCCCAGGAGGGTGTGAGATAGAAAACAGCCCAGTGATCAATGGCTCTTTCGTGGACGTCGAAGTCCTAGTACAAAGCAGAGTCGATATTCTATTGAGCCAACAATGGGCACGTCCCGAGGGGTATCAAGTTGGTGAGATTGTTGAGGGTTCGGTCGCAATACTCCGAGATAGGATCGACTTAGCAGTGGAGGGGCAGACCGTAGTATTCTCTCAGTATTACAACAACGGAACCGGCTGGGAGCTCTTCAAGGTCTATTTCACTACCACCAATGAGCAGGGTACAGCCAATTTCAGTTTCGAATACACAGGCCGCGATCTGCCAGGGGAACAATCCGCTATCCTCGGAGGCCCTGAAGCAGTGAATGGAGAATGGAAAATAGAGGTAGAGTTCCAGGGTGATTATCGATTCGTAAGCTCAGATCTCAGCAACACTCCTAGGATAAAACTCGCAGATCCGGTTGACTCAGACCAACAAAGCTTCTTCACGGCTAGGGTCATGACGGTCTTGGCACTTATCCTAGTCTCGACTCTATTGCTGGCTGCATACATGTACAGGAATTACGTCGAAAGAAGGAGAATAGAGGTACTTAGGGGCATTTTGACAGATTCGTTGTGGGCCCTGCAGGGACGAAATTCGTATATCGAGACTATCTTCAATTGCTACAAGGACTTAGTTAAGTTCTTCAGACAGAGAGGAGCGATGAAGAAAGTTTACGAAACCACTAGAGAATTCGAATATGCAGTGAATAAGATGCTCGGCGGAATAGCGCCCCCAGAGGATCTATCAGAATTCTTCAGCATATTCGAGGAAGCAAGGTATTCCGACCATGAGATCGGAGCAGACCAGAGAGATAGAGCCATAGCGGCCCTTCAAAACATTATCACCCATCTATCAAAATCATTGGGAGAGAGCATGCTCAGCCGAATACGCTCTGAGGGCTTAGAGATGTATGGCGCAGCGACCAAGGCTGGAACCTTCGTGGACTCCGAAGGCCAGGTTAGAATTGCCGGAGAGCAGGACGACTCAGATGAGAAGACGGGATTCAACATATGAGGGAATCGAAGTGCCCATGAGGGCTCAAATTTTCTGAAAATACCCCCGAGAGGTTCTTAACAGGACCTGAGGTGGCCGAGCCTACCCGAATAACGTCGAGGGAGTCATATGAGTAAAAAGAACAAGAAGACCAATGATGCCTTGATCGCCCTGATTGGCGATTTGAAGGACCAGAGTAGGTCTACTGGTGCTGCGATATGGCGAGACGTAGCGCTCAGGCTGGAAACCAGCCGGAGCAACTGGGCTGAGCCGAACCTCAGCCGTCTATCGAGGACCGCCGCCGATGACGAGACCATACTCGTTCCCGGCAAGCTCCTTGGCAGCGGCGATGTACTCGGTTCCCCCAACGTCGCCGCCTACAGCGTGAGTGCCAGTGCCCGCTCAAAGATCGAAGCTGCAGGTGGTCGCGTGATGACAATCCGTGACCTGATGAATGACAATCCGAAAGGAACAGGGGTGAGGATAATTGGATAGCACAAGCACACTGGTATTTGATGCGAAAGACCAGGTTCTCGGCCGACTAGCCAGCCACGTAGCAAGTACCCTGTTGATCACCCGCAGAGAAGGAAACCCCAAGAAGGTGATAATCATAAACGCAGAAAATGCCATAGTCACCGGTTCCAGAGACAGGGTTTTAGCGAACTACGACCAAAAATACAAGCTCAACCATCCAAGGAAGGGCCCCTTCTTCCCGAGGATGCCGGACATGATCCTGAAAAGAACCGTAAGAGGCATGCTACCTTACCAAAAGAAATCAAGTGGTAGGCAGGCTGTGAAGGACCTAAGGGTCATGATCGGAACCCCCAGCAATCTGGAAGGCGAAGATCTTCCCGAGGGACACGAATGGGGAGACACCACCAAAATTGACCGTCCACTACCTGACAGTTTTGTTAGACTCGGGGACATAAGTAAGCACTTGGGGGCCAAAACCTCACGATGGGGCGATGCATGATGGCAAAGAGGCGCAAGAAACAGGCAGTTCAGACCAGTGGCAAGAGGAAGACGGCAGTTGCGAGAGCCACAGTAAAAGAGGGCAAGGGTAGAATCAGAGTCAATTCTAAGCCAATCCACATCATGGAGCCTGAATTGGCGCGGAGAAAGGCGTTGGAACCTGTTCAGATAGCCGAAGCGATGAACAGGCTGTCGACAGTCGATATCACTGTAGACGTCGCAGGTGGCGGAATTATGGGGCAAGTGGATGCCGTAAGGACAGCAATTGCCCGAGGTCTAGTGCACTTCAATGACGGAGCTGTGGGAATCGATGAAGAACTTAGAGACGAGTTCCTCAGATTCGACAGAACACTGTTGGTCAACGACCCCCGACGCAAAGAACCAAAGCATCAAATGGGCAGAGGGGCCAGGAAGAAATGGCAGAAATCATACAGGTGAATTGAGATGTTAATACCCGTTAGATGTTGGAGTTGTGGCAAGGTAGTTGCCCACTTATACAAGAACTATACAGAAAGGACAACAGCTGGAGAGGACCCCGAAGAAGTACTGGACGACCTCAAACTTCGGCGATACTGTTGTAGAAGGATGTTCGTAGGCCACATCGATCTAATCGATGACATAGCCCCGTTTAGCCTACCCCGCGATATCTGACTGTATCGGCAAGGCTTTGAGCAATTAGTCAGACGTGCGTACAGAGGGCTTGTAGGTTAGCTTGGCCTATACTTCGCGGCTGGGGGTCGCGAGACCCAGGTTCAAATCCTGGCAGGCCCACCAGAGCATTGTTACAGCGTATCCTTGAAACACTGTCTGGGCTTACTAGCGGCGTGTCCGATGTATCCGACCGGCTCCCAGAGGCCGAGCGCCTCGCATCGGAGATCAGCCGACATTCAGAATTGTACTACAACTTTGCAGAGCCGGAGATAAGCGATTCAGAATTTGATGCACTGGTCGAAAAATTGAGAAAACTCGATCCAAACCATCCCCAACTGAAAGCCGTTGGAGCTGATCCGCCCCCCGGATCAGTGAAGGTTGAACATGAGTTTCCAATGTTGAGTTTGGATAAAGCCACCACTCCTGATCAAATATCCCACTTCGTAAATTCTACCACTGCTTCTACGAGGAGGTTCTTGGTCCAACCAAAGTTGGATGGCTCTGCTGTGTCGTTGGAGTATCGAAGGGGGCTGCTGGTCAGGGCGGTGACCAGGGGGAGTGGAACACGTGGAGAAGATGTGACAAGGAACGTTAGGAGAATTCCAAACATACCGTCCAGACTGGAGTGGAGGGGGGACTGCTTTGTCAGGGGGGAGGTAGTAATGCTTCTAGAGACATATTCGCGAAAATACGCTGATGTGGCTCCAAACCCTCGAAATCTGGCTGCAGGCGCATTACGTCAAAAGCATCGAGAATCCGGAAAAGCAAATGCTGAGGATCTGAGATTCTATGCTTATGATGTCAAATTCCCAAACGCAAATAATAGGAATGAGGGAAGTCAAGATCCCCCAAACAGACGATATGATTCACAGATCCTGGAGTGGATAACGGATCTGGACATCGAACCCGCGGGTAGGTCCGTTGTCCAATCACAACAGGGGGATACTGTAATTGAGAAATTAGTACAAAGCACAGAACAGGCCACCAACGACCGACAAAATTTGCCTTGGGAGATTGACGGTCTTGTGATTAAGGTTGATGAATTGGAAAAAAGGCCCCTTCTCGGCCAAACCGCCCATCACCCTAGATGGGCCCTTGCATGGAAATTTCCGCCTGAAGAATCAACCACAATAGTCATGAGCGTCGATTGGCAAACAGGTCGGACTGGGAATGTGACGCCGGTGGCTAGAGTCGCCCCAGTCACCGTTTCCGGCGTGACCGTGGAAAATACGACACTTCACAACGTTGGGGAGGTGCAAAGGTTGGGCATTAAGATCGGTGACTTGGTGAAGATAGTCAGACGAGGGGACGTAATTCCAAAAATAATTGAGGTGGTGGGCAGGGCCTCCGAAAATGATCTAGTGGGCCGGGAGCACTCGGATGGACAACCTTTCGAAGAGCCATTGCCACCTAGCTCAGCTGTCCTAATACCATCACAATGCCCCAGATGTGACGGAACCCTGTCCATCGACGGGGCATTTCTGAAATGTGGCAATACCAATTGTCCTGCGAGGGTGGTGAGATCACTTCTGTACTGGTGCAGATTTCACGAAATAGATGGGATAGGGGACAAGTTGGCCGCCCAGTTGGTTGAGAGTAAATTGGTCACAAACATCAGCGACCTTTACAGACTCAGCATTGATGATATAATGTCTCTCGAACGTATGGGAAGAAAGTCAGCTAGCCATATCACGACCCAGATACATGGAAAGACCCGAATGCCACTTCACCGATTCTTAGCAGCACTAGGGCTACCTCGAATAGGCCCGGAGATTGCAAGCCTGATTTCGTCACGAATCGGAACAATCGATAATTTGCAGGTGATGATAGAATCATGGATAGACAACGACGATAACTCGCATCGCCAACTGGAAGAATTAGTCAAGATTGACGGAATTGGGGAAGTTGTCGCTAGGTTATTTTTGGACGGGGTATCGTCTGCATGGCAGAGCACAACGGATCTTGCCTCGATTTTGGAAATAACTGAAACTATCCTCGAATCGGAGGGCACAGGCCCATTGGACGGTAAAACGTTCTGTATCACCGGTACTTTGACCCGTCCCCGAAAGGAGATAGAACTCCTGATCAAGTCATCAGGCGGCAAGGTCACAAGTTCAGTGACCAAGAGCCTGAACTACCTGATTGCGGGAGATTCATCAGGATCTAAATTGGCGAAGGCTGAGAGATTAGAGATCCTTGTAATCAACGAAGCAGACCTATTCTCAATGCTGGAAACTGAAGAACCAGAAATTGACAAAGTCGCCAACGAAACCCAGAGAAGCCTCTTTGAGTACTAACCAAACATGGACGCGCTTCCGCCACTGACCGGGCTTTGTTGTTGGTTAACAGAGCCCGCCATCATCTCGCTAATTTGAGCCTCGATTCTTCTGGCTTCCTCAAGTAGGGGCTCAGGGTCGAGTTTTATTGCAGGCAGTAAGGTATCTAGGCACCCTAGAACCCTAGCAGCAGTTCGAGCATCGGGCCCTATGCCTTGCATGGGCCCCGAGCACTCAGAGAGAAGCGCCATGGCGTCGAATGCCTTCCTTGAGCACTCGGACAGCACCACTCCCGTCAGACCCCCGATAGCGCCCTGTACCATTCTTTCAATCCCCATCCCCTCGAGAGTTGACAGTGCTCTGTTCGTAGATGCTGCGCCCTTCATTGTTTCATTCGTGTCATCGTTGTCATCTATGGTGTGACCTGTGTCTAGGGTTGGGGAATATGAGTCCAGAATCAGCATAGCACCGGCTTTCTCGGAGATGGCCAAGTCGACGATCCCCTCGCTCATTGACTGTATGAGATTGGGGGGCACTTGAGACTCCGACACAACCAACATGACATTATCACACATGTCATGGTTACAGACCGGTTCTCCTGAATAGATCCTTATGGTGGGCATCGAGAGTCCGTTTTTTACTATGCAAGCCGGTGGTAGCTCGGCATGCCTTACACTTCCGATTAGCTCCAATTCCAAAGAATCGATAAGGTGCTGTCCCACAATGTTCGCAACAAACCCCGGGCCCGGGAAACAAACAATGACGAGTGCTCCCGGCTTTGTTGATTGATCCATGATGTCGATGCCTACATCCGATGACATGATGTGCCATGACTGGGAGACCGACATAACCATTGGGATGGCCGAGGGGATAGAGATGGACGAAAACTTCCGTGCACACCAGTTGTCGCCGTCCTCTTGGAATAGATATGAACAATGCCCAAGGAAATATTGGCTGTCAAGGCAAAAACTACCACGAAAAGCAAGTATGCCAGCCTCATTGGGTAACGCAGTGCACAACTCAGTGGAAGACATTTGCAATTTGGACCTCAATGGGAGGGATACAGATGAATCTGGATGGATGACGCCAACTGCGAAGGCTATACTCGATAGACATTGGAAGATTGAGAGGGAGTCTTTTCTCGCCACACCAAGGCATCCGAGATGGAAGGAGGAACTCATAACACAGGCCCACGATGGTCTTGTGGGTGCCTTGAATATACTCTGTGGCAAATCAAATCTCTCGACCACAAAACTATCCGAACTCACAATTGGGGACTGGAGGCATGTCCAATCCATAGTTTTGGCAAACGAGGGAACGCTGGTTTCTGATTGTGGTAGGTTGATGGGCAGATTAGATCTACTTGTCGCGGATTTAGACTCGGCAGGCCAGTCCAAGGGATGGATCGTTGCAGACCTCAAAACAGGGCGACCTCCGATAGGGGTTCTAGACCCCAAGGTTAGCCGACAGCTCCGATTCTATCGCGACCTAATAAAGAGGAACAATCCGGATCACCCGAAGATTAGGGCAGAAGGCTGGTATTCAGCCAATCAGACAATCCATGAGGCCACAGGCCCCAATGTGATCGATGATGCCTTTCTGGCGTGGGAGGGGATGAGGCCCACTAACATCCCCCTGGAGGGAACGCCAGAGGAATTTGCGTGTGGGTTCTGCGAATGGAAGGCATGGTGCCCTGATTGGTGGTTAGCTATCGCAGATGGTACCATCGCCGGCAATGGTACATTCAGAGACGAAGTGGTCAGGATAATCAGATACGACTCGGATGGTGGAGCGGGATTGTTGGAGAGGATGGCTCCTGTAGATGAGAAGGGAGCGGTCGCGCCATCTCCCAAGAGATTTGGATTCACGGTCAAAGATCAAGCGAAACACCAACTCGATGGTCTGATGGAAGATGGGTACGAGGGCGCATTGTTCATGGGGAGCGCGAGAGCAACGAGCAAAGTCCTTCACTTGGGCGACTGGAGCGAAATACTGCCTTGGCAGCCCCTGTTAGAGAGCACCACACTCAATCAAGAAACAGCGTCTTGAGCCGCAGACGGCGCTCCTCTGTGAGCGGGCTTGATTTTGACAAGAGCCAATCACTGTACTTCGGATCTAAAGACACGATCTTAGGGAATGACAATCCAGAATACTTTCCAAACGATATTATTGCATCATCCCCAGTGCCGCCATCGTCTGAACCAAAACCACCGCTCTCCTTGTTTGATTGCAACAAATCTTCCACTTTATCTCCAATCAAATCGGAGTATTCATCTAACATTTTCCACAGGAGAACTAGAGTTGCCGCCGCATCAGCATCAGCGCTATGAGCCCGATCCAAGATGATCCCGTATCTTTTGCACAGCGAGCCGAGTTTATGTCTCCCAGGTATCCTAAACTTTCTCGCAAGCTCAAGAGTGTCAATTATGGAGTGGGGGCTTGGTGGTTGAAGACCACATCTGAAGTATTCCATTTCCACGAACTTCCAATCGAACCTCTTCACATTGTGTCCGACTATAACGGCCCCGTCAATGATCTCAGTGATGACACCAGCCTGCTCTTTGAAGGGCTGACAGCCCTCGACATCTTTGTTGCTAATCCCATGTACGCTAGTCGAGGAAGGGGGTATCGCCATGCATGGATCTACCAATGAGTCAATGACGATCTTTTGGCCATCTTCATCCACTCCCACGAACGCATATTGAACAATCCTGTCCTTTCTCGGATCGAGACCAGTGGTCTCGGTGTCGAAACCAAGGACTCTGTAACCCGAAAAGCTCTCCATATACCTCCGACGGGGTTGGAGATGTTGATGATATCGGCGTGATAAGGCCTTTGTACAACAGCCTTTTCGGCCGAACATGGTCAAGTCAATGGAAATCACAAAGTCATCGATAAGGGAGAGGTTGATCATCGACTCTGAAGTATGGATGCATCACCCCGACGACCATGACTTCCAACCAAGAGCATCGATCGAGGGAAGGATACTATCCATACAAAATGCTGGCAAATCAATAGAACCGGCAAATATCGAATTGAGCGACGAGGAGTACATGGTTGCTGAGAGAGACAGGCTGATCGAACTGAGGGTCAAGTTCGGCGTCACGGGCATGCACGGCGTGTTAACTCACAAGAATCCGAATCCGAGGACAGGCCCGAATGCCAAGAAGTTGGCTGAATCGAGGTGGAAAACACTACTTCCACTGAGTCTCTGATCACCGTCGACATTATACCAAATTCTGAGATGGGAGGCATATTGGACCCATAGTGTAGCCTGGATATCACATGAGCTTGCGGAGCTTGTAACCCGTGTTCGAATCGCGGTGGGTCCGCCACCCAACCTCAATTTCACATAGATGGAAGATAACACTGGTCTACAATCCGATTTAATTGTGAGAATCCCCCCCTTATGAACAGGACCCATAGTGTAGCCTGGATATCACTCTAGCCTCCGGAGCTGGAAACCCGTGTTCGAATCGCGGTGGGTCCGCCATAGTTCACAGGCGCCGATCGATCACTCTTCTTCGTAGTGGTAATCTTCGTAATCCTCTTCGTAGTCATCAGAGTAGTTTGTCTCCATACGTCTCCGCTGTCTCCTTTTGTTGTTTTTCCCTAGTCTTGTCTGTAGCACAAATAGTGCACCTAGGCAGACAAGAACGGCAAAGATAACAGGAATGAGAGGAAAGCTCTCCAAGTCTTCCTGCGTTTGTATTTCTCCATCGTACGGCCTGTAGTCTGAGTTGTCCCCGATTCCATCAAGATCGGAGTCCTTCCACTCATCAGGATTCATCGGGAACTTGTCACTATTGTCACCCACACGATCTCCGTCAGTGTCCTTCCATTCCGAGGACAGGTCAGGGAAAGCATCCTCATTGTCACCATAACCGTCCCTGTCTTTGTCAGAAGACTCATTGGGGTCATCAGGGAAGACATCGCCGTTGTCCCCGACGCCATCGCCATCCGAGTCGGTGGTCTCAGTCGCGTCATACGGGAAGACATCGCCGTTATCCCCGACGCCATCGCCATCCGAGTCGGTGGTCTCGTTCGGGTCCTCCGGGAAAGCATCCGAGTTGTCACCAAAACCATCTCCGTCCGTGTCGTGGGTCTCGAGTGGGTTGCTTGGGAACGCATCAGCATTATTGCCTACGCCATCGTTGTCCATGTCTCCGGTCTCAGTCGCGTCGTACGGGAAGACATCGCCGTTGTCCCCGACGCCGTCTCCATCGGAATCAACTGTTTCATATGGATTAAGGGGGAATGCATCGCCGTTGTCCCCGACGCCGTCTCCATCGGAGTCGATCGACTCAGAGGGATCATTGGGGAAGAGGTCTCTGTTGTCTCCGACCCCATCCCCATCGCGATCACGCCAATCCAAGGCATCTGTGGGGAATGCATCCGCGTTGTCTCCGTAGCCATCCCCATCCGAATCAACAGTCTCCGATGGATCACCAGGGAAGGCGTCTGCGTTGTTGCCCACTCCATCACCATCAGTATCTATCGTCTCCGATGGGTCATTGGGGAAGGCGTCTCCATTGTCACCGATACCATCACCGTCGCTATCTGCCCATTCCCCGGGCCACAGGGGAAACGCGTCTCCATTGTCCCCAACACCATCACCGTCCGAATCTAGGGTTTCCGTAGGGTCCTCTGGGAACAGGTCTGCATTGTCGCCAACACCGTCACCGTCTGTATCGAACCACTCGTTGGGATCGCTTGGGAATACATCCACGGGGAAGCAGTACCCATCACCGTCGCTATCCCTCCAATCAGTCGGGTCGTTGTCACACTCATCCGTGTTGGAGCCAACCCCATCTCCGTCAGCATCTAGCCACTCGTCTGGATTGTAGATGAATGCATCCACGTCATCGCGATACCCATCACCGTCTGAGTCTCGGACAAAACCCTGGATGGCCCATTCAAAAGCTTCGTCTGCCCACACGTCGGGTCCATCAAAGGGAAAGAAATCATTGTGCATCCCATCGTTTATTCTCCAATGAGTGACTCTCTCTCCCGCTCCGCAGTTGGGATAATCAAACACGTCCGTCTCGACTCCGGGCAAGTATGCTGATAGATCCAGGCTACCTTGGAGAACACGATTCTGATCGCACCCATACCTGTTTGCCCAGTTGGAAAGAGTGGTATTTGCCCCTGGGTGGGGTGAGGGCCCTATTGGATTCCCAGCCATTGAGACTTGGGGGGCCCCATCGTAATCGACGTAGTCATCGTCAGTAGCGTGGACATGCAAGATATCTGGACTCCCTGTGTTTAGGCATTTGTTGAAATCATTCCAAGTCACCCCATTTAATGCGACGATCGATTTTACCATCGAACCACTTTCACATGCCATTCTGTGACTCATGAAAGCACCGTTGGAGAAACCCATGAAGATGATCCCCTCGGGGTCAGCGCCGTAATTCAGAACAGCGTCGTCAACAAGTGATTCCAACCAACTCACGTCGTCTGTGTATGTGGGCCCCCAAGATCCTCCTTGTATGCAACAAGCATCTGTAGCGTTCCAAAAACGAGGGAGTGGGAAAGCTTGCATGTGCCTCAGCCCATCAGGCTTGAGTAGAAGATGTTCATTTTCATGAACGCTATCGGTCAATACCATTCTATCTACTATTCTTTGCCCGTACCCCCCAAATCCATGCAGGGCCACAACGAGTGGAAGTGGCCGTGTGTAATCATGGCCTCCGGGCATTTCGAGTACGGCTGTCCGATCCGCTGGACCAACCATGACGGTGGTGTGCGATGCAGTGTACTGTATCGCTGAGCCAGTGTCCGATGAAGTGTACTTTCTTGATTGATTCTCAAGCTCAACTTCCGACATTGACATCATCGAGGACAAGGAAACCAACAAGACCATGACACTCAAAACAAATGCGTTCTTCTTTTGTCCGGCACATCTTTGCATAGATTAAACCAGTGTCCTTGGTTATATTTCCTTTTCCCAAATATTGAGTTCTCTCTGGGGTGTATATTCCAAATTTGTTTTTTATATTGACTTGAACGGACTATAATATACTCAAGGTGTTGCCATAACCGTATGACTCGATTTACTTTCTTGGGTTTGAACATGCCACAGATGACAGCAGCGATAGGGTACCTACTGGTCGCACTAGGATCTGTATTCTGGATTTTTACAGGGTACGTCACGGCTTTGTTTCCAGCGCTCTTCGGTGGGTTGATGGTTTTCTCTTCGCTCGGCTCAAGGATGAGACCAGAGAAGAATGCGTTATTCATGCACGTCGCAGTCCTGGCATCGCTTACAGCCACGATCCTAGGTGTCGTGACGATTGCCATCGATCCTCAGTGGTCAACCTCCGCTGCGGCAGTGGAACAGTTGCTGATGACCGTCTTGTCGGGTTCTCATCTCGGTGTTTCCATCGCCTCATTCACATACGGGACCCCCGAGGACGCGGAGACGGACAGGCGCTGCGGTCATGACAGCAACCAATGGGCCATCCCATCCTCGAATAACACGGTGAATTACCCATCCGCCAACGAGTCATCCATGGCTGCGACGATTTTGCTAACGTCCCCACGCAAGTGAGTACCCGAAACCCCATCGAACACAAGCGATATGAGGGCAATCGCGATAGCCACTCCATGGTATTCAGGTCTTCCCGTGGGATAGACTTCCCCATGGTTGATCTCGCTGGCATAGTTTACTACCCTAGGTATTGGGATCTAGCACACGTTTTCTTTGAGGAAATTTGGGAGCCATTGTGCGGGATCAGCTATCCTGCCGTACTCAAGGAAAAGCGGTTGGCATTGCCTTTAGTACACAGCGAAGCTACATTTCACAAACCCATGATCTATGGTGATGTCGCTCATTGTGAGATATCTATCATCAAAATGGGAAAGACGTCGATATCTTGGCGATTCAGGATCCATAATCAATCAAACGAGCTATGCTGGAGTGCGATACAAACTACCGTATGTACAAGTATGGATTCTATTGGCGAGAAATTGGAAATCCCAACGTGGGTCAGAGAGGGCTTGAATCGCATTTTGGAATGAAATCAGGGTTTAGGCCATTTCTTCCCAAGCGCCTTCCTAAGTGAATCGTCCATCTTCGCGTCCCACCAATTTGCATCCCTCCAAATTGCATACCGTCCACGTATGCCCCTTAGGTCTGTTCCATCCATTTTAGCGCCCTGCATGTTGGAGAGACTCAATTTAGCTTTGACGAACCGGGCATCTCTCATGTCAGATCCGTCCAACGCAGCTTTCATCAAATTCGCATGTTTGAAGGAGGCTCCTCGCATGTCGGCACCGGATAAATCAGCTCCTTCAAGATCTGATCCATCAAAGATCGCCCGACGCAGGTCAGCACCAGAAAGATCCGCCCCTCTGAGGTCTGCCCGTACATGGGAAGTGTATGACCAATCCTTCCGCTCATTCTCTTGCTTATTCTTCACGCTGATAGCCTCTCTAGATGTTCGACCCCCGCGCTTGTAAGTATTACATGCCGGTTTTTGTCCTTGCCTGGTGGATAGGTTAACAACGGGGTCTTATCGTCACCGCCCCCTCCCTCGACCATCCTGTTAATGTACAGAGATATGTTCCACTTCTCTATGTCTTCCTCCGTCCATTTTCCAGTCGAAGATAACAATTTCTTGAGTACCCTTGGCGGGGAATCGTCTTCCATCTCAACCGTTCGAAGATAGTAGATCGCAGCTAGAATGAGGTCAGTTGTCCTGTGAAGACCACAATTATCGATCATCCTCGCAAGACCGGCACCCTTCTTCGATGGAAGTTCGTTGTATAGCATGCTTGCGTCTTGACTTGCCCTCGATATCAGTGCGACAGATGACTTCCAATCATCTTCATCCTTGATGCTTTGCCACCGGTCGTTTATCTCCCTGATGCTTCCACTGAGTGACACCTCCACATCACCGATTTGTAGGTACAGTCGAGCTTCGTCAACCTCATCCTCCATGGTGACGGCTTGATCGAGGATTATGTTAATTGTTTGTGCTCGTAAATCGCGAAAGTGAATGACTCCAAACGACCGTTGATTTGAAGATGAGCCAACCACTCCAATGGACATGGCAGACGCAACTGGAGAAGGCTACCCTTTAGTTCTACAGAGCGGCGCTGACCCTTCGACTCTTGGCGGCGTCGCAGTATGCGGACTGACCACGGTCGGATCAGTGGGTGTTATCGCAGCCTCCCACCTCATTGCATCGCTGGGATTGAAGCCTATGGGGACCGTTATACACCCTGAATTCCCAGCAGTCGCTCTAATTCAGGAATCAGTCCCGAAACATCCTGTGAGGGTGTATCAAGGCGAGGAAATGGGTGTGTTCATATCTGAGATTCAATTCCCCCAAGCAAGCGACTTTCAGTTCGGAAATACAGTATTGGAGTGGTTCCAGAAAGGAGGCTTTGATAGATTGGTCATCATTGACGGTCTTGTTAGTGAAGATCTTGGGCTCAAAGAAGATGGAGATATTTGGGGCGTGGCATCCCTCCAGAGCGGTCGAGATGCTTTGGACACAGTGGGTATTCAGCGAATCCAGCAAGGCATTGTGACAGGAGTCTCCGGATTTTTGTTGGCAGAGGGCGAGAGACAAGGGTTGGACATCACGGTCCTCCTTGCAGAATGCAATCCAGTCTATCCAGATGCCCGGGCAGCTTTGATTGCCGTCGAATCACTCTGTGATTTGATGGATATCGAAATACCCGTTCAAACCTTGTTGGATGAAGCCAGGGAAATTGAGAACCGTGTCAGGGAAGCGTTCGAGAGGGCCCAATCATCTGCATTGCCAGCGCCAAAAGATGACCCAGACGATGACGAAATAAGTATGGTGTACTGATTTCTGGTCAGTAGAACGGATTAGTACCAGCCGCGTGGTCGGTCGCGTCAATCACCTCGATTATCTCGGGGACATTCTCCATGATCATTACCTCTACGCCCTGCTTTAGGGTCACGTCAGCCATACCACATCCCTGACATCCACCGCCAAACGCAATGATCGCCTTTCCATCGTCTACCCCAACGAGGTCCACATGCCCGCCATGTGAGGCTACAGCGGGATTCACATTTTTGTCGATTACTTCCGCTACTTTCTTTGACAGATCGTCCAACCAGAGTGGGTTGGGGTTGTCGAAGCTAAAACCTCCTCCCATGAGAGTCTCCTTGAAATCCAGAGTAGCACCATCAAGGTACTTGGCGCTTCTAGACGCTATTCTGACTTGGAATCCCCTGATTTCTTGGGTCACATCATCCTCTTTCGATTCCTCGCTACTGACGAATTGGAGGTCATACTGAAAGCCCTTGGGGCCACGTCCTACGATCTCTATTCTCAGAGCCATGGCAACCCCCTCCTCAGCCTGTGCGGAGTAGTGCAATAGCATCTCATGGGCCCTATCGCTGATCGTTAGCATTGAACTTGGCAAGGGGCAGTGAGACTTGAACCTACTTCTAACCCGGAAGCCTAATTCTGATGGATCGATTGGGTTGGTCGAAATGGTCACACTCCTAGACAAATTTGGTCGCCCCTTGCGGGACCTGAGGATTTCCGTCACGGACAGGTGTAATTTCAGATGCACTTACTGCATGCCAAAAGAGGTATTTGGCAAGGACTTCCCATACCTTGAGAAGAATCACATAATGACTTTTGAAGAAATTGACAGAATCGTCGGCATATTCACTGGGCTTGGCGTAACCAAGGTTCGGCTCACTGGGGGCGAACCACTTTTGAGAAAGAACCTGTCCGAATTAGTCTCCATCCTTTCGATGAGGGAAATAGAACTTGCATTGACTACAAACGGGGTGTTGTTGCCACGATACGCACCAGCTCTGTCAGCGGCTGGTTTGGACCGGGTGACAGTAAGTCTGGATGCCATTGATGAGGGCACGTTCGCCTCGATTACCGATTCGGGTCACACCGTGGCCGCAGTCCTAGCGGGCATAGAGGCCGCAGAGTCAGTAGGACTCGGACCCATAAAAATCAACACTGTCGTGAAACGGAATGTGAATGAGAGTGAGATGCTCGATCTGATCGCCAGGTTCTCCAACAGGGATATTGCTGTGAGGTTCATCGAATACATGGACGTTGGAAGCACTAACGGTTGGAAAATGGACGATGTGGTTCCAGCCCAGGAGATCCGTCAGATCGTCGGTGTGTCAGAGGCCATCACGCCAGATAAGCCCAACGATGTAGCCAAAATGTACAGGTTGGAGGACGGAGGCGAAGTGGGTATAATTTCCAGCGTCACTGAGCCATTTTGCGGTACTTGCTCCAGAGCGAGAATATCTGCGGATGGGCGCCTATTCCTTTGCCTGTTCTCGAACAAGGGTTTGGACCTCTTGAGTCCGTTGAGGCAAGGTCGGAGTGACGAGTACCTGGAGGAGGAGATATCGCGCTTCTGGAGGTCTAGAAGCGATAGGTACTCCGAGATAAGGACAGACTCACAAAAGGACAGGAACAGAATTGAAATGTCCTACATAGGTGGGTGATACTCAGTCAGACTCTGTTTTCATAGAGGTCGACAATCGAGCTCCATGGAGCATCGGTCCTGAAGGAAGGCTCTCCATAGTGCGATACCTCCGCTGAGTGACCCATTGATTTGAGGCCTTCCGCCATCTTCAGCGGGCTCGGGGGACCACCTCCGCCCAAGAATCCCGGAAGCGAGTCAGTCACAACTAAGTGAGTGCCATGTATGGCATTGGCCTCCTTTGCGATATTCCTGACTGCTTTCCTCGCGTACTTCTGTTCGTTTGTCTCGAGCGCTGAATCCCCCGATCCGCATATCAGCGAAGCCGCTTCACCTGACAGGGATCTCATCACTTCAGCGTCCCCCATGATCCCGGTCCATAGCGGCCCTGAAACATTGGATCTATCGGAAGGGCTTGCACTCAACGGCAGCATGAGGTGCATCGGGGTGCTCCCTGAATCATGGGGTGGCAGCAGACCAGCCCCTATCGCCAATTCAACGTCTTTCTGAGAAGGGCTGGCAACTCTCCATCCGATGGAATCTTGGTGAGCATTGGCCCCTCTCTTTGACTTATCCACGAGAACTGTGACCCTCAAGTGATGCGAGTCCCAAACGGATAGAAGGGGGGTAATGACCCGATCATGTCGCGCCGCTGCGACAGCAGCCGCCGCTAGGAGAACCCTAAGCCCGCTGTCGTGTTTCAGGCTATCTAGACGCACCTGAGCGCCGTACCTCCTTTTCAGCGGCCCCCTGGATGATCCGCTCAATGCGGCTGTGTCCGTCGCACTTATCGAAACTACAGCTCTTCGCGCAGTTGCTTGCATCGCTAGGTCCAGGAATGGCATCGGAGATCCATAGGGATCTATGTCAATCCAGTGCCAGCCTTGGGAAAGGAGTTCCCTCCTCGCATCCCCCCGAATCACAGATACATTGTGTCCAAGGGGGTCGTGGCGCAGATTTGAACGAGCCCACTCAAGCGCATTTTCATCCATGTCACACATTTTTACTCTCAGCCTGGATGCTATCGCTCTAGGGAGTTCGTTCAACCACCGCCTTGTTCTTATTCCCGTTGCGCACATCGAATCGATGGTCTGAATCTCCTGAACCCCCCTCAGCGAGGAATTGGCCAGGTGTTTGAGCATCAACACACTACGTGTTCTGTTTCCTGACATAGCTGGGTTGAGAAAACCATCCCCGTCCTTGCCCGCAGGACCCCTCCTGCTCCGATCAACTGCGATAGGGACTCTGTGTTCTGTAGATCCCTCCAGGTAAGGGACCCCCGGCCATCCATGTGGGTCCATGCGTGCACGCGGGGCTGGGCATTCATGGATTGCTCGCTCAATCAGTATTGGTCATAGACTAGATCGAGGGGCGTGTGAACAACCCCGCTTCCCTGGCTGACCTTTCCGATGATCTTGGTGCCGGGGATTCTTTCTGAGGCCCATTTTTCTATCCCCATCGCTACTGATGGATCCACCACAAGTACCATCCCCATGCCCATGTTGAAAACCCGATGCATCTCCCAATCAGAGACCTCCCCTTCTGATGCGATCCACTTGAATTCAGGTTGTGGGTCTAGGGGATCTGTGATTAAGAACTGAACAGATTGACTCAACCTCAGGAGATTGGAAAGCCCCCCTCCGGTTATGTGTGCGATTCCATGTATGCTCTCTCTGTCACAAATCGCCATATCAGTGAATAGAAGCTCTACGATTGGATCGACGTAGATTCTCGTTGGATTCAACAGGACGCTGCCAAGGTCCCCATGGTCAAACTCAATGGAACGAGACTCGTGCCCGGGGGAGAATGGGCATGGTTCCGTCAGACTCATTCTGGATTTAGTGACAACTTTTCGAACCAGAGAGAAGCCATTGGAATGAATACCACTACTTGGGAATCCTATCAGAACGTCACCTGGGCGAATATCACTCCCTGCTATTGCCTTTCCAGCCGGAAGCCATCCGAGTGCAGTCCCCGAGAGGTCTAATTCCGTCACAATCCCAGGCAGAGTTGCAGTCTCCCCTCCCGCTAGGGTGACGTTTGCACGCATGCAAGCCTCGGAAAGAGACTTCCCGATCCGGCTGTGTGTTTCGTTCGATGGTGTAGGGACGGCGATGTAATCCACAAATGCCAATGGCTCGGCCCCGACGCACAAGAGATCATTGACATTCATTGCTACACAATCCATCCCAACACCCTCATAACGGGATAGTGAATTTGCTATCTGTAATTTCGACCCTACGCCATCCGTCGCAAGTGCCAGCCAATTCGAGCCAAACTCGATTAGCCCTCCGAAACCACCCTGCAAATCAACCGGGGCACCCTTCGTCCCCTTTTTTCTAGTGGAGTTAGCAAGACTGCTGATTAGAGATGCGACCGCTGATGATTCAGCCTCAATGTCCACCCCTGCACCAGAATAGGTCATTCCACCCTCTTCGGTCATGATTCACCCCAGTGTGGCAGGTTTTTGATACCATCTCTGCGTGTTGACTCATCAATGTGGAGGTGGAAAACAGTGGTAGGATTTTGTCATGAAATTATTATATTTCGAGTAAATTGGTGCAAATATGTAGAATAAATACGGGGAGAGGATCTAAATAGAGACTATTAACTCAGAAGTATGCTAGGAGCGTGGATACGCTATGAGAACAATGAAGTTAATTGCAACAATGATGACACTGAGCATGCTTGCAGCAGCCTTTGCTGGATGCCTCGGTGGAGATGATGATGAAGACGAAAAGACGACTGTGAAGATCGGTTTCCTCAACCCGATCACTGGACCACTGGAGCCAAATGCTCCCGTGTTCACGTGGAGCGCGAACGAGGCAATCAATGATCTGAATGCCATGTACGCTGACTACAACTTTGAGTTGATAGAGCAGGACTCCGGATGCGACGGTGCCGTGGCTGGCCCCGCTGCTCAGACCTTGGTTGACTCCGGTGTCTACGCTGTTGTGGGCGCGGCTTGCTCCGGTGCCTCGATGGCTGCCAACGGTGTGCTATCCGCTGCTGGGATCCCGATGATCTCCTACGCGAGCACCAACCCAGGCCTTTCGGACGCATCTGCATACCCGATGTTCTACAGGAACGTGCCAAGCGATGCAATCCAGGGCCCAGCAGGCGCTGATATGATGAGAGACGCAGGCGTCGCAGACGGAGCTCTTGCAGTCTTCGGCATGACCAACGACTATGGCGCCGGACTCGCTGACGCTGTTGTCGACGCATGGGGATCGGACAAGCTATGTGACGTCGGTCGCTATGACTACGCTGAGACGGACACTGACTTCTCGGCAATCGCCGACCAGATGGCTGCCTCCACAACCTGTACTGCTGTTTACCTGTCATCCTACATCGCTGACGCGGCCCTAATCATCGAGGCTCTCAACGAAGCAGGATGGTCCGGGCACATCTTCGGCGGGGACGGCCCTGCTGGAGAGGGAATGTACGATGAGATGGAGGACGACTCCCTGCTCAACGGCATGACCGTGACCCAGCCACGCGCTGGATCGAGCTTCGGCGACTTCAGCGAGCGATATGACGCAAACGCGCCATCCGGTGGCATCAAGGCATACGACCTGACCACCTACGATGGTGTCATGATGGTCGGCATGGCTGCTGTGAACCACAACGGCGTGTCAGCCGATGAGGGAATCAAGGCTACCGGTAGCGGATACGAGGGCGCCTCGGGTGTCATCAACTTCCTCGACAACGGTGACATTGGTGGCAACGGATACGACATCTGCTCGTACGATGGTGTCGACCAGTACACCTGCTCGAAGTACTGGACAGCCGAGGGCGGCGTCGCAACCGCCTGAGTCTAAGATCAATTAGATCTGGGAATTACGCAACGCGCCGTGGTGGGCATTCCTGCCTACCACGGCGCTTCACCTAATCCTTCTAGCCGGTGTGCCGGCTCTATTCCACAGAAGCCAGACATCGGGGACGAAGCATGACGCCACTCGAAAATTTTCGGAGTCGGTGGAGTCAACTCGAAAGATGGAAGCGTCGATTGTTGGTCTCGGCATTCTTCTTCATGGAGTCTACGGCTGGATTGTTGCAACAGTTCGGGGTACTGAACGGTATCGATCTCCTGTTGTTCGACAGCTTGCCAACAGACCTCGTCTGGCTACTCCAGACCTTCACCCTCATCTGCGTCGGATTCGGGTTGGTCAAGATCGCTTTCGATGACCTCAGTCCGGGCTGGATGCGCTCCAGTGTAATTGCCACATCCCCCATTCTTCTTTTCCTGTACGTCATTATGTCCCTCCACATCCTCTTGTTGGGGTTGGAAACATCTGCAACGGTATTGATCGACGTAGCATCGTTGGGGACGAATACCCTGACCTGGTCCTCGACCTACCTCTCGATCGCAGTCGGTCTTACCCTGACCTACAGCGTCCAGAGGTACGGGAACTTTGCACAGTCTGAGTTCTTCATGATAGGAATGTACGTCGGCGTGGCCTTGATGTGGACAGACTGGTTGTTTCCCCTGAACGAGATACCCTCAGATGGCCATCTTTCTTGGACCCTCTTCCTGTGGATGCTCTTTGGGGCATTCATCCTAACCGGTATAGCCGGCGTCATAATTGATCGGCTTGTTTACAAGGGCTTCAGGGACCGGAAAGCATCCCCAGACGTCATGATGATTGCCTCCCTGGGAGTCGCATTGGTCCTCAGGGCACTCACATATCTCAGATTCGGTGGCTCCACGCAGAGATTCGTCCCTGATGCGGATTGGATGAGAGGAAGCCAATCATTCGAGTTCCCCACGGTACTCACTCGCCTCAACCTAGGTAAGAGGGACCTGGAGCCAGATGAGGTCTACACCTCGATTGACTGCACTGAGTTGGATTCTATACCAGCAGTCGATATCATCACCTCTACGTGCGAGGGGGCAGCTCAGACCACGAACTACGCCTACAACAACGCATTCTTGCCGATTGTCAGTTTCGCAACGGTGTTCATCCTCCTCGCCATCCTAACGAGGACTCGCCTCGGTAGGAGGATGAGGGCAGTCGCGGACAACCCAGAGCTGGCAGCCAGCAGTGGAATTAACGTCGAGAGAGTCCACATGACGAGCTCCTTCCTTTCAGCTGGAATATCCGGTGTCGGGGGCGGCATTTTTGGCATAACTCTGCTCTTCAAGCCCATCACGGCATTCTCCCTACTACTCCCCTCTTTCGCAGTCATAGTGCTCGGGACCATCGGATCCCTACCTGGTGCGATAGCCGCAGCGGTCATTATCGGGTTCGTCCGGGCAGTTTCAGGACCTGTCTTGATCGGTATAGGGAACCCAATCGGACGATCTGGATACAGCGCCTTGGCCGAAGTGATGCCCTACGCAATCATAATTGCAATACTCCTCATTGTTCCCAAGGGTATTGGCGACGCATATGACCGTTGGAAAATAGAGCGTCTTCGAGACAGAGCCATGTCCACGAAGCCCCCAGATCACCGCCTTTCAGCCATCCTAGGACTCCTACTCGGTCCCCTAGGAGCACACCATTTCCACCAGCGCAGAGCCGGCCGCGGATTCAGCACACTTCTCGTGACATCCCTCGCCTTCTTCATCGGCAAAGCAACATCATTCATCCGAGATCACTCCTACCCAGCTGGCTCAGTGGTTGCCCCTGATAGCGTGGATCCGGGGATAGCGGCGCAATGGGTTTCGCTCATCGAGACTGAGCAATCAGTAATATCCCTGATGGGGACTATTGGCGACATACTGTGGCCTTGGATGCCCCTGTTGATATGGGCATTTTGTTTGTATGAGTCCTACTTGATCGCCAATCAACGATACAAAGACCCCATTCAGACACTCAAGGCGAGGTACCACTCATTACTCTCCAGCATATCCACTTCGAGAGCCACAACTCGAGAAAAGGGCGACTCGCCGATACTGAGGGATAGGATCGAATCACTCAGAACCAATCTTGACTACAGGCTAACGACCAGAACAACCTCCATCAGAGTTTGGATGGGAGAGAGATCCGCAATTCATATGGAGAGAGTTGGGGTCAAAGAAGGGAGGAGAACCGAAGCCGGATCGAAATCTGCCTTCAGGATACTGATGGCAGTGCTCCTGCTCTTCGTGGTCTGGCTACCTGTGGACCCAGCCTCCAACTTCATGTTCGCCAAGACCCTCCAGGTGTCCAACTTAGTCACTTTCCTGTCAATCTACCTCATACTATCCCTATCGCTTAACTTGTCCACTGGGTACACAGGGCTGTTGAACTTCGGCGTGATTTTCTTTGCGTCCATTGGGGCCATCGGAGTTGGAGTACTTACTGCCCCGAGCGACGTGGCGGGATATGGCTGGCCAATCATCCCCGCCTTGATATTCAGCATGATCGTAGCAGCCATATCTGGTTGGCTACTGGCCCTCCCGACAGCTCGGTTGAGGGGCGATTACTTCGCCGTTATTACGATCTCCCTGGGCGAGGTTGTCAGAATCCTCTTATCGGGGGAGCCCCTTCTGAAAACCGGCACCACTCAGGGTGCCATAGGGGTTCAGAGATACCCCCAGCCCCTCGAGGTGTGGTGGTTCTGCGGTCGTGGCAGCAAATTAGACGCCAACGGCGTGGAACTCTCGCCCTTCGCGTGCAAGAACGATGAGACCATTGACAGCGTAGCCAGGACGATTGGCGAGATCCTCAACTTCGGACAGCCCGCACCCTACTACCTCCTCCTGGCGATCATGGGCCTGATTTGCGTTGCAATCGTCTGGCGAGCCCTCTCGATGCTGTACTCTTCACCGTGGGGCAGAATCCTCCGATCGATCAGGGAGGATGAGGACGTCGCACAGCACCACGGCCACGACGTCATGACCCACAAAGCCTCGGCACTCGCCGTCTCTGCTGCAATCGCAGCATTCGCTGGAGCATTGTTCGCGTGGTACCTCGGCTCCCTGCAACCCTCATTCATGCAACCCTCGAGAACGACATTCCTTGTCTGGGCAGCCTTTGTCATCGGAGGGGCGGGGAACAACAGGGGCATGCTTGTCGGAGCGATGATCATCACCTTGAACGAGTTCGTCATCAACAGACTCGTGGCAGCCCAATCGAGTTCGAGCCAACCTCTTCACGAACTCGCTGTATCCATCGACACCGTTTTTGCATGGCTCGTCTCAGAACCACTCCAAGTCGCCCTGCTTATGCTGACAATATCCGTCATCGGGTATCTCTTCAAGAGGAACGCCATTGCCGAGTCGTCTGCATGGATAGGTTCAGTGTTCTTGCTGATGGTATGGCTGCTTCACCAGCGATCCATCGACGAGGTCTTCAGGGGCGACATACAGGTCAACCTCGCTTACGTCAAGGTGTTGATCATTGGTCTCATCATCGTTATATCCCTGAAGTTCAACGAGAGGGGCCTCCTCCCAGAGGTGCCATACCGGCCTGAAAGGCCAAGCAGAGGTGATCCGTCGTGAAAACACCTGCCCTGCGTGTCGATGGCCTCAGAAAGGAGTTCGGTGGACTCGTTGCCGTAAAGAATGTCTCGTTTGACGTTCAAGAGGGCGAATTCATCGGTCTGATCGGCCCAAACGGATGTGGTAAATCCACAACCTTCAATTGCATCTCGGGACTACTAGATCAGACCGAAGGCAGGGTTGAGGTCTTTGGTACCGATGTTTCGAAGATGCGGCCGGACCAGATCCAGAACCTCGGAATGACAAGGACGTTCCAGCATACTAGGCTCTGGCGTGAGATGACCGTGATTGAGAACCTACTTGTCCCCCCGAGGAACCAGTTCTCACCAAGTTTCCTCGACGTAGTAAGGTCAGGTCGCTCACATCCGTCTGAGGTCGATAGGCTCGAGAGGGCGTTCCAGGTGCTCGACCAACTTGAGGTTCCTCACATGGCGAACAACCTCACCAGCGAGCTCTCGGGCGGCCAGAGCAAACTTGTCGATATCGGACGATCGATGATGGGGGAACCACGCCTCCTACTTCTCGACGAGCCCGTCGCGGGGGTGGCAGGACCGTTGGCGATGAAGATATTCTCGAATCTGCGAAAAATTGTCTCGGAGACCGGAATCTCAGTACTGATTATTGAGCATAACATGGATTTCATCTTGAGACAAGGCGTCGATAGGATAGTTGTCATGAACGAGGGTGAGATACTCATGGTTGGGACACCGGATGAAGTTAGGTCAAACAGAGCGGTAATAGAGGCATATCTTGGATCAGATGGCCGAGGCGGAGGTGTCGAGAATTGACGCGTGTATTGGATGTCAAGGGCCTCACCGGCGGTTACGGATCTGTGCAGATACTCTATGGCATCGACATGCACATCGATGAGGGCGAATTCGTAACAATAATCGGCCCAAATGGATGTGGGAAGTCCACGTTCATCAAAGCCATATTCGGTATCGCTGATTACTACGAGGGACAGGTAAGTTACAAGGAGAGGAGAATCTCTGGGATGCGTACCGATCAGTTGGTTAATCTGGGCATCGCATATGTTCCTCAGGTAAACAACGTCTTCCCATCGCTCTCCGTTGAAGAGAACCTCCAGATGGGGGGAAACTCACTATCTGGGAACATCCTCTCTCAACGCATCGAGCGAGCCTTGGACATGTTCCCTGACCTACGATCTAGGGAACATGACTTGGCAGCATCCCTCTCAGGGGGAGAACGCCAGATGCTAGCAATTTCACGGGCCCTCATTTCAGATCCAAATTTCCTGTTGTTGGACGAGCCTACGGCTGCACTCTCGCCTTTGTACCAGCAACAAATCATAGAGAGGATTGACGCCCTCAGGGAACAGGGGATAACCGTACTAATCGTCGAGCAGAACGCGAGATTGAGTCTTGCCAGATCCGATAGAGGCTATATCATGTCCAATGGCAAGGTCGTCCACACAGGGGATGCGAAGGACATTTTGTCCGACCCGGAAATTGGGAAGTATTTCCTAGGCACTCATGACGATTAGTCAGTCAAGTACCATGGAGACAAGATCCCGCAGTAACTCTAGACTCTCTCCCAACCTATGTCCATCGTCGACCTCTACGATTTCGACGAATGGTGAGGATCTCATGAACACTCGAGAACTTTCGATCGGCACCACATCATCCAGTAGTCCATGTAAGATGACCGTCCTATGATTCACCTCAGGCCAGCCCAAACGACGAGCGTCTTCCATGAATGTCCATGGAATTGATACATCTTCGTCCCAGCCTAGTGGATGGAAGGTTTTGATCCCGACTTTCTTCCACTCCCCTAGTTCAGAATCACCGATTTGCTCCGATAAGGTGTCATACACTCCAAAAGCAGGTGCTAAGAGGACTATCCGCAGGTCTTCTGAATACTCTTTCACCGCATTTGCAATCGCAAGCCCACCGAACGAGGATCCCATCAGTACATCAAAGGGACCATCATTGTCGATGGCCTCCCTCACAGTCTTGACCTGGGACGACAATTCCCACCCGTTTCGCCTCATTTCCAAACTGGTAACTTCCCACCCCAGCTCATTTTGCATGTATTGTGGCTTTGTACCATCTGGGAAGCTCCACAGCCCATGACAAAACAACACGCGCAAGTTCCGACCTCCTTATGTTTGATCGAATTCAAGCCCAAGGAGCTCGACCCCCTCCAACGGGCAACGGGTCATCGAAGCATGCTTCATCACTCTAATGTGGATTTCTGCAACAACATGCACTGTCGATTGAAACATATGTCCGGCATGAACATTATTGTCATCATCCGACCAACAACAGTGTATGTGGGTGAACGCCTCTCCAGATTGCTTCCTAGCCACATTCCCGGATAAGCTAACTAATTCGGAAGGCTGGTCCAACATTCGCCTCTGGTACACGCCATCCTCATCCATGAATCCATACAGGTTGCCTCGAGTTCGGCCTATACCGCTTGTGATGGCAGCGGCATCGAACCCTAGATCATCTGCTAGTATCTTCAAGGCAGCATGTATCTCTTCGCCGGGATCGAGCCTAACGAACAGATCACTATCAGAGCGAGTGTAATCCACGACACCACGAGTATGATCAAGTCCCTCAAGTTTCCCCACTCGGAGAACAAGTGAAATTCCTGCAAAAGAAGACAAAGCGAATTTGAGTGAATGCATGCTTCTCCACCGGAAACAAGGGGGTGTAGGAACCTATCCGGTTTCTTCATAGGCCTCCAGCGCTGGGCACGAAAGACCGACCGAGGAAACCACATGACCCTACTAGCTCCTGATGCGAAGCCCAGATGGCGGTCCTTCCTCGAGGACGTAGTGTCAGATGAAGTCCAGAGAATAGTCTCCGGTCAAACCAATCACTTGGAGCTCAAATTCCACCAAATACAAGCCTTCGATCCTGATTTTGCGGACATCCTACTCCTCCAACCCGATCACATACTCAGGGAGGGATCGAATGCCCTGAGAACTTATTGCATGGAAATGGGCTCCCAGCAACAAAACGATCCATTCATCCGAGTCAGTAACCTTCCCCTAGATAGTAGAAGGGTATTGAGGAGCGTTGGCCATGCAGACGTCCAGAAGCTAATCAGTTCTGAGGTTATTGCCACCAAGGTCAGTGAAATCAAACCACGCATCCATCGAGCTGTATTCCAATGCTCATGCGATTATGAAACCGAGATCATGCAAAGGGATCACACTGAATTGGAGGAGCCACTCCAATGTGGCGGATGTGGTGAAAGGAAGGGCCGTGTGAAATTCACACTCGTCAAGGAAAAATGCTCCTTGGTAGACAATCAGAAGATAGAGATCCAAGAGATTCCGGAACGAGTGCCCAGTGGGGCCCAACCTAGCAGTGGGATGGTAATCTTGGAGGGTGATCTGGTAAACAGAGTCCTCCCCGGGACAAGAATAATCGCAAACATGGTGCCTCAGATGCACTCCGAGAGAAAAGGAGCAAGGAAAACTCCCCTGTTTGAGATATTCTACAACATGGTAAGCATGGAGACCGAGACCGAACCTTTTACCGAGATCAACATAGACCAAGAAGACATCGAGAAGATACTGAAACTAGTCAATGACCATCCCGAGCCGGAACTCCTCAAACTCGTGACCTCCTCGATTGCACCATCCATATTCGCGACTCCCGGACTCTATCAGGTTAAGAGGTCACTCGCGCTTCAGTTGTTCGGCGGCGTATCCAGAATCTCACCCGATGGAACGCGCACTAGAGGGGATATCCACATTCTTCTGATGGGGGATCCGGGTGTGGCAAAGTCCCAACTATTGACTTACATGTCCAATCTATCTCCTCGAGGAAAGTTTGCCTCTGGAGGCTCAGTCACATCAGCAGGACTCACTGCAGCTGCGGTAAAAGACGGGTTCTCGGATGGGAGATTTGCATTGGAGGCGGGCGTTTTACCTCTTTCAGATCGAGGATTAGCCGCGATCGACGAGTTCGATAAAATTGGAAAACAGGAGAGAAGCGCGATACACCCTGCAATGGAACAACAAAAAGTAAGGGTTGCAAAAGGAGGGATTACTGCCACTCTCAACTCTCGATGCGCAGTTTTGGCTGCTGCCAATCCGAAAAGCGGACGATTCGAGTATAGGGGAGGCAATGCGAGCATAATGCAATCCTTCGCCGAGACAGATCTTGAGGCACCTTTAGCGTCTAGGTTCGACCTAATCTGGCTCTTGAGCGACATACCCGATAGAGGCCTAGATGAACGGATAGCTACCCACATCATCAGGAACAGGGCTTCTGGGTCGAGCGAACTCCAGATCGAGGATCAAATGGGCAGCATCGTAAATATAGAATCCGAAGAAATGACAGAAACCGGCCTCGATGATAACGATCACCTAACAACCGGATTCCTCAGGAAATATATCGCCTACGCAAAGAAGAACATACATCCAACCATTGACACAGAGGCTCAATCCGAGATCGTGAAATACTACATTCAAACCAGGCAGAATTACCAAAAAGGCATGATAAATCCGGCAAGCAGTGATTACAGCCTGAATTCTACGAAGGGCGAAAACCAAACAGAAATATCTGTGACTGCGAGAGCACTGGAAGCACTGATGAGACTCACAGAAGCTCATGCTAGGATGCACCTTAGAGAAGTCGCAACGATCACAGATGCAAAAATGGCAATCAGCATATTCAAACATTGGAGAGAAGAGTCAAACATCAGGGATGAGGCTGAACTCCAAACAGGAATAAGCAAGGCAGGACAAAGCAGCATCGTAAAGCAAATCATGAGGGAAATATCAGTCGAAAACGATGGAAAGATGCCCATTAGTAAAATTCTGGACCGCGCGATGCTGAATGGAGTTGATGAGGCCACAGTCCGGACTCTTGTGAGTAAGATGCAGCAAAATGGAATTATCTACCAACCACCTAACACCCCCGGAACTTACGAATTCGTATGATAGCAGCATCGAACCTATGAGCAACCATCACTTGGGAGACACATGGTGACCCTAGGCCCCTCTGGCGACGTGGGTAACCCTGATGGTCTGATTCCCGAAGAATTAGGCTTCATGTGTGGCATCGAAATCCATCAACAACTTTCCTCGGGGAAGTTGCATTCCCGCCAGGATGGACTCTTGTATGAATTAAATCTGAAAGAAATTCCAAATGATTGGAATAGAGTTAGAAGGAAGCAACGTGCAGCGCGCGGCGAAGAGGGAAAAATCGATACTGCGGCGTTTTTTGAACAAAAAAGAAACAGATCTTTCATCTACGTTCAAACACCAAATTCGGGTCTGATTGAGCTTGACGAGGCGCCTCCCCTACCACTTGACCCGAAAGCACTTGAAACAACCCTTCAGATTTCCGCGATGCTCAACGCAACCCCCGCCCCTCATCTCCAAGTCATGAGAAAAACGGTAGTTGACGGATCGAATACCAGCGGTTTTCAGAGAACAACGCTGGTAGCGACTGGCGGAAAATTTGAGGTCGAAGGGACTGAGGTTGGAATATCCGTAATTTGTCTGGAAGAGGATTCAGCCAGAAAACTGGGGGAACAAACCAACCCAGAAGGACAAGAGGTGACCTATTCACTGGACAGGTTGGGGATCCCATTGGTCGAAATAGCAACCGATCCTGACATAATTTCTCCAGAACACGCTGAGGCAGTGTCGAGGTATCTGGGGGGGCGTCTTAGGGACACTCGTAGCGTACGTCGGGGCTTGGGCAGCATCCGGCAGGACCTCAACGTAAGCATCGCATGTGGCGACAGAGTGGAAATAAAAGGATGCCAGGATCTGGAATGGATCCCAAGAATAATCCGTATCGAGATGGCCAGGCAACTCCACTTTTTTCGCCTTGCAAACGAACTCAGGGCGGAACAGGGGTACGAACCACTCCCTGACGATCGAAGGCTAGACGATGAAGAAGACGAGGCTAGGATAAGGACCCTCGTCGAGAAAATACTAGGTGGAGGAATTCTAGATATAACCGAGACATTGGAAGGGATAGAAACCAAGATGATCGCTTCTGCCATCCGGTCAGACCATGGCATATTCGCCATGCCTTTGGAGGGCCTATCTGGCCGCTTGGGGTCAAAGAAAGTAGAATCAGGTGGCATTCAACTCCCTCGCCTTGGTAGAGAGCTCTCAGGCGCTGCGAAACGGGCTGGTGTTAAGGGAATTATCCACTCTGACGAATTGCCCGGTTATGGAATAGAGAAGAAGCACGTTGAGTCAATAAAAAGAAAATTAGGAACAAGAAAAAATGACGCCTTTGTCCTGTGCATCGCACCAGAATGGCAGGCACGACTGTCACTGGACGCCGTCCTAACAAGAGCAAGAATGGCTTACCATAGAATACCGAAAGAAGTTAGAAATGTGGTACTGAAGAAGGGCCAACCAGCGGATGGTACGACCATGCCCTTGCGCCCACTACCGGGAGGGGCTAGAATGTACCCTGAGACTGACATCCCTCTTGTAAAAATCGAAAGAGAATCATGGTTGCATGCGATAGAATCCATTCCAATGGAATCATCAGAGCGATTGGATCGATTGATCTCTACAGGCCTGTCCTCCACACAATGTGAAGCTATTTTGGGAGCGCAATTTGATGACATCCTGTACGATTGCTCGAGCGGATATTTCCATGACTTACCACCACAAAAACCTCAGTCAGTGGCAACTGCCCTTCTTGATCAAACAATAAACGAAGCATCAAAGGAAGCAGGAGTTGATCCCTCTAACTTCCCCATGCTTTCCTTACTCGATGCAATCCACGCTCGAGATCAAGATCTAATTACCAGAGATGGAGTCACCAAGATCTCTTCATTACACGCCAATTACTCTGATATACATAAAATGCCACTCAAACAAAGGATCGATTGGATTCGCCTCCAAGCTGAGGCCCTAGGCTTCGTACCTGCGGACGAATCTATTGTTTCATCCATTGTTGAAGAGGTCGTGTTGGAGAACATGTCCTTGGTTGGCGAAAGGGGAGAGAATTCAATCGGGCCACTCATGGGTCAGGTAATGAAAAGGTTGGGCGGGGCGGCCGACGGAAAAGTCGTGAGCCGTATTTTGAAAGAAAAAATTAGATCGACGTTTAAAGAATAATAATACAGCATATGGCATTTGTCAACTAACTTATTAGACTGGATCGATTTGGTTGATAATCCATGACCAGCACACTGAACCAAGCCATCTTAATTTCTATGTTGGTTTTCTCGAGCGCACTTGCCGGCTGCACACAAGAAACAGAAGCACTGACAGACGATGAAATCGGAGAACTCAGCGTTGTAGTCACCTTGGATTTTCTAGGTGAAGGTAACCAAACCACAAATCTTGCAGACCGACTCTCGAATGGGAGTATAACGTTTGATCCGGTACTAGTGGCCGAGAATGTCTCGGCGTATCGTGTAATGGAAGCCTTGCAACTGAGAGAGAACTTCACGATAGACGTGACCTACTATGTCGGTATGGGGGCATTCATCCACACAATAGATGGAGTTTCGGGAGCAGAGGACTGGTCCACATACTGGGGCTTCTATCAAGATGGTGTGATGGCAGAAGTGGGCGCGTCAACGCTCTTGATCACATCAGATACCAATCTTAGTTGGGTGATCACACCGGCATAACTACTGGTATGATCCGCAACAGAGAGGCAATATCCCAAGAAGGACTATGTAGGGAGCAATGGGTGGCTGGTTCATGTACAATTTCCACAACTTCTCCCTCACTCCAGAGCAGGATTTGGTTGTGAACATCACGATTTTCGCCGTACTAATTTATTCAATAATCAAGGGTGAAAGGAAACTATCGGATACAAGTCCATTGGTCACTTTACTTTTGATCACCTTTTTTTGCATAGCTGGGAGGGTTTTGCTCCAATCCCTTCCAAATGTTCAGCCCGTCACAGTCACTGTGATCCTCGTGGGGATCTATTATGGCACTCCGTGGGCAATCGCTCTTTCCGGGTGCGTTGCCCTTAGCACTAACATGCTCTTCCTTGGACACGGACCTTGGACGCTTTTCCAATTCGTAGGATGGAGCCTTGTCGGAATTATGGGCTCGGCATTTTCAAATAAAATTCTGTTAGATGGGAAGATCGCTATTGGGAGGCTGACAGCCCTATCCGTGGTCTCAGCCTTCGCTTTCGACTGGATAGTTTCGGCGAGCATACTCCTAAACCACGACTACTCTACGTTTCTGACATATCTTGCGAATGGACTTGTTTTTGATCTGTATCACGCCATTGGGAATGTCGTATTCGTCATCCTACTCTCCACATCTCTTGGAGACATCATGGCTCGCAAAAATACAATCAAACAAGACCGCGCGGTGATTAGACTTGTCACAAGTTGATGAAATGACCATGGTTATAGTGACTCGCAGAGATCTAAAACTCTCTGTAGGTAAACTTGCTGCGCAATGTGGCCACGCTGTCATGGAATGCGCCCTTAGGGCGAGAAAGGAGATACCCCGATCCCTCGAGAAATATCGCCGAGAAGGAGCTCGTAAGATAGTTCTCACAGTCAAGAATCTGAAGGACCTGGAGTTGCTATACAACCAAATCCAGGGTTATGGGATGATATGCCATCTAGTCAGGGATGCCGGACATACAGAGATACCCTCTGGAACAGTCACGGTGTTGGGGATTGGACCAGCATCAAGAAAAGAGATAGACAAATTCACCTCAGAACTCCAATTGCATTAGACAATTGCGACAGCAACAATAATGTCCAAGCCTCTTAGATAGAGAAGCGATGGTACAGCAACTTGAGGTCGACATCCAAGAAAGGCATGACCTCTTGAGGTCATGTCCGGGCATGACTGATCTGGTATCATGGCTAGATTCAATCGACAGGAGACCGGGCTTGAATGAACTAGAAGTCAGGCTGAAATCAAATCAGTTCAACCTCGATGCACTCAGAAAATGTATCAGATCCACAGACGACGGTTACCAAAGGAATGTAATTAAGCGGACTGATCATTATGAGTTAGTAGCAATCTGTTGGAAACCGGGTCAAATCACTCCCATTCACGATCACAAAGGTAGCGACTGCGCATTCATAATCCTCGAGGGAACTTCGACAGAAAGAACATTCGAAATAGATAATTCAGGAATGGCGGTGCATGCGTCGACTAGGCACTACATGCCTGGGGAGGTCTGTGCCGCAGATGAGCCCGATATTCACCAGGTCGTGAACGAGCAGACTGTTGAGTTGGTCAACCTGCATGTATACACCCCCCCGTTGAGTAATTTCACAATTTACGAGTCGGGGAATTAAGCCACTTCTGCTCTATATTCTTCCAATACTCTACTAAAGAGCTCGATATCCGACTCAAAACTCTCGGGAAGAAGTGGGCCGAATGAGAACCTGAAGAATCGACCGTAAGGAGTCTCATATCCCGGGTCCTTGGAGTGAGGCCTGTCCATGTCACAATCAGAAGCAGATAATATAGCAGCACCATGTTTGAAAAGACGTTCGTTGAGGCCTTTGCTATCGAGCCCCTCGGGCAACTCTAACCAATGGTAGAACCCACCATTTCCTGTGTAAACACCCAAACCCATTTCCTCAAATGCTTGACCATAACGATTTCTTTGCCAGTTGTAATGTAGTTCAACTGCTTTCCGGGCCCTTCTGACACGATTGGGCTCAAGCAACTCAACAGCATAGTGCTGGGATGGATGACTGACTCCTCCCATGCCAAAGCTAGAGTAGTTCGCCATGGTCTCGATATTTTTCTTGCTTGCGATTACCCATCCAATTCGAATACCTGGGGACTGCAACCCCTTCGTGCAGGCGCCTGCAAGGAAGATATTGCTGTTATCAAGATCCTTGACAAATTCGATACCGCTGACTGAGGGGCTGTGAAACATCTCATACGCCTCGTCCAATAACAGTCCATTACCAGGTTTCTCAGCCATTTCGATCAGGTCCCTGAGTTCCGGTCCATGTCTTGTCTGGCCAGAAGGATTTTGTGGATTAGATATCACTGGCATGATGAATGTCCCGTCATCGATTTTCGCTCTATCAAAATATTCAGAATTTTTGGGCCGAAATCCATTCTCTTTCGTGAATGGAACTGTTTCATATTCTGTATCGGTTTGAGTTAGAATGTCCAGATATGCTGGCCACTCAATGCTTCCTATTCTCACTCTGACTTTCTCCTTCAAGAAGGCCATGATTGTGTATATTCCAGGTCTCCCGCCTGCGAAAACCATAACATTCTCAGGGGTGATCTTGGATCCATATCGTTCATTGTAGTAATCCACTATCGAAGATCTCAGTTTAGGATGGCCCCAAGCTTTGGGGTAGAATCTGTCTTCCCACGTGACCCGAACCTCATCAGGCAGGGGCGGGCCATCGAACATCTCCAACTGCCTTGTCAGCGGGAATCCCTGAGACCATGGATGCGTCCCCTCAGTTCCCATAAAACTGCCAAATGCATTCCTAAATGCGTAAAGCGTCTCATATATCCCCATAGGAGGGCAGTTATCTGACAGGAAAGACTCTCTTTCTCCGGCCGTCTCGAAGTCGATCATGTTCATGCCAAGGGCACCGCATAAATCATGATGTCCATTCGATCAACTATCACCGATACTGCAGAATAAGCACGGATAGCTGAAACTAAACTTTCGTGAGACATATCGTAAATGCGAATACCCTAATTGGGGGGCACGCTCTGGACCATTCGTGCTTCACATAGATAGCGATAGGGTCGATCTGCGAAGTGACACCATAACACAACCCACGCCCGGTATGAGGAAAGCAATGGCTAGTGCTACCGTCGGTGACGATGTTTTGGGCGACGATCCAACTGTCATAGAGCTACAAAATAGACTGGCCTCAATCTTCAACAAGGAATCGGCATTATTTGTCCCATCAGGCACTATGTCCAATGCAATTGCTATCAAGGCCCAGACTAACCCCGGAGACGAGATCATAACAGAAGGACACAGTCACATCTACATCTATGAGGGAGGGGGTTATGCAGCTCTCTCAGGTTGCTCCATCGCTCTGGTCCCAAGTCACAATGGAATTATGAGTCCGAATGATGTAGAGAAAGCCATCAGGAAAGAGAAAGGCAGCCTAGGACACTATCCCAATGGGGCCATGGTCTGCGTTGAGAACACTTCTAATCGAGGGGGCGGGACAGTCTATCCACAATCACATCTAGATTTGATTTGTGGGATAGCAAAGAAAAAACAATGCTCATCCCATCTAGACGGAGCACGAATTTTCAATGCGGCTGTCGCATCAGGAACGCCGTTGGATCGTATGGTCAGGGATTTCGATTCAATCTCTGTATGTCTGTCCAAGGGACTTGGAGCGCCAGTAGGATCCGTATTGTTATCCTCAAGGGAGACAATCAGTCTTGCTCACAGATGGAGGAAGATGTTTGGTGGGGGCATGCGCCAAGCGGGCATCATCGCCGCAGCAGGGATCTATGCCATTGAAAATCACGTTGACAGACTGACTCAGGACCATGATTATGCAAAAATGCTGGCAGAATCAATAAACAACATGCCAGCTTTCCAAGTGGATTTAGATTCCGTGGCGACAAACATGGTCTACGTCTACTCGGAAGAAATTCAATCTCACCAACTTCAGGAGAGCCTATCCGAGAGAGGAATCGACGTCCTCACAATAGATGACTCAACCATCAGATTAGTAACCCACCTACACATAAACCAAGACGATGTACGAAGAGCGATAAGCGCATTCGAATCAATATCCTGAATGCGAACCCTTCTTATTTTCAACACACCGGCCGCTGATCATGGAAATTAAGTCCATTGTGACAATACTGTTTCTTTCCATGTTGGGACTTTCCCTGGGGGCCAATGCATCAACCATTTCCTCTGATGAGCCTTGGGTAGATGCCACTGAAGGAATCACCGGCGGATCAACGGCAATCACGTGGTTCCCTGCCAACCAGAATAGCTCATCCTCGAGTACCTTGGACCATGCTCAGACAATCATAGAGGTCTACACAGCAACTTGGTGCGAGACCTGCATTCCTGCTGAGGAAGCATTGAATACATCAATTACGGATCATGCTGTGAAAGTTGTGAAGTATCACAGGCACTTGTTCGAAACAGAGGACCCGTTTGGAAACAATAACACCGAAGGGCGTTGGCTTAGCAGGTACGGCCCTTCCGCGGTCCAGGCTGATTTCAATGCCAGGACTCCACCAACGGTAATTTTTGGTGGCGAAAGGATGCATATTGGCTCTCATCCGACCGCTGGCGTCTCTCTCGAGGAGGAGTACTCTATCAGCCTCAATAGCATCATGCGCCCCCCGATATCCAATTCCTCAGAGTTCACATTCACATGGGAGGATGGCACCTTTGAATGGTCTTGGAATTGGGAGGAAGACATCACTGCCTGCAGATCGAATTGCGATACTGTTTCCACAGAACTGTACATGATGATTGTTGAGGACACAGCGTTTTTCCCAGAAGGATCTAACGGCGAAGAATATTATCACAGAATTCTAAGGGATGTCATTCCTTTAGGAAACAACTCGATCGAGTATATTCTTCCCCAGGCTTGGGACGACGATGATGTATCCATCTTGATCGTCTTGGACTGGCAAGAGTCGCAGTCGGAAGAAACATTCCTTGAGGTTATACCCTCACTCGCCGTAGAATTAGTAATAATAGGACTCGTCTTTACAGCCTTTATCACGCCAATAGAGGCAGAAAAACGCCGGGTTCAATAACCCTCGATATTTTTTGAACTTTTAGTATGTCACGCAGAATGGGGTTGTCAGTTGAGGAAGTGCCCCCCGGCCCCCTGCCAAAGTGGGTTTTAGACCACGCCGTCAATCAGGCAAAGCTCAGTTTAACAAAGAGTGAAAATAGCGAGATACTCTTCATACACCCAAACCAAGCATCGAGGAATGAAGTTCTGGACAATCTGAGTCGTTCCGTAGCGGTTTTCGACAGATCAGCGCACCATACAATCCATTCACTGTCGCGAGTGATTGGAGAAGACCTGCGAATCAAAAGACCCATCGAAGCTGACCCGGTGTTGGAAGAATCGATACATATGCTGGCAATTCGAGCTGCGGAAAATCTCAGATTCCCAATCCTCCATCCGGACAATAATAGAAAATGGCACAGAGGGAAAACGGAAGCGATCAGGGGACTCCACAACGCATTATTGCTCGAGAACCTACTGCAATCATGGGATGGAGCCCATGAGGCACTAGAGTTCAACAAAATACTGGAGGAAGCTTCCAAGCCTTTGGGCGGACTCCACCCCGATTTATTCATGTTGGAAGTCATCAAGCAACTCGAAAATGAGAATCAGGACACACCCTTCACCCTCGAGGGGGCAGATGGCATATTGATGCTGGACCACGACCCAACGCTCCCAAAATTAGAATTGAGATTTGTTAGAAGTTTACTCCGCTATCTACCCATTCACCAATTATCTCACACAGGAAGTTACCGACTCGGAGAACACGGATTTCAAATTGAAGACATATTCCCTGTGGACAAAAAGGAACAATTGCCTAGTTGGATTCCCGCTCACACACCCTCATCAACAAGACCCAGTCACGAACCGCGTGAGATCCCGATTCGACTCGAAAGGCAGACCGTTGCCACCGTTAAACAATTTATGAAAAAAAAGCGAGAGCAGGATCCAAATGCCTCGATTATGATTATCGATCCGTCCTGGGCAAAGAGAGAACACGTATGGAACAGATGTATTTCCTCGATCCGGTCCATGATCGATCCAAACATAGAATCAAACCCCAAGAATCCTATCCTGACATCGTTAATTTCTGACATGACAATCGCCATTGGCAGCCGCGGATTCTCGCTAGAAAAGATGCGAGAGTTGGGAAAAAGGGGAATTGTGTTCGAATTGTTCGAAACCCCAAGGCACCCGGAGGACCCAGACATTATCCCATATTTTCATCCAGACCTCATCGAAGCTTCAGCAATAAAAAGTCACATAGTTGGCGGACAAGGTTCACTCGTCGAATGGCTCAAATCCCTCTCAATGACATCTGATGATGATTGGGACTCACTAAGAAGAGAGCAAACCCAATGGTGGATGCTGATAGTAGCGAACAATCTCTCTCCGCTACTGTCAAAGGAAGATCATGAGACCTTGAGAAATCCAAAATTCAGAAGGGGATGTATGAGTGGGGTGGATCTACCATTACCCTCACAATCATCCGATGCCAATGATTGGTTGGAGAGATACCTGCAGATCATTGAGGCAAGGGGCCTTTCTCACGACAGTGATGCCATCGCAAATGATTGTGAAGAAGCTATAGAGTACGTAAATAGGAGAATGAGGAAATTCGAAATGATGACTAGGTCATTGGACCTCGAGACCACAACCACGGGGGAAAAATGGGTAGAAAGAACTCAAAGAATACTTTCGGGATTCAAAAGGAAAAACAGCAACGTCAGGGACCCAAACATTCGCATCATGACCCCCAAACAGGCGCTTGGATGCACAGCAGACCTAGTCTTACTCACACACCTTTCGGTAGACTGGTCCATGCAAGTGAAAAAACCTCCCTATCTCAGTGAACAAGATAGACTCACGCTGAATATATCAAGTCCAGATAATGAGATAAAGTCAGCCAGACACTCGATGCAGCATCTCCTCAACGCAGCACCTGAGGTATGTGTGATTCATGCGACCAGCGATGACCTAGCACCCCCATCATTCATTCTCGATGAGTGGTTGAGTCAGAGACCTGAGCAGGATGCCAGACATCTGGAGACAGAATTAGAGCCCCACGGCCCACGGGACCGATTGATCAGAGATGGTAGGAGAATAATGAGGGGGGAGCCAGCCTCGAGAAAACCACTCAGTGGCTTCGGCCCGCTGCTGAATCTAGACCTTGACTTGACTAATGATATAGCATCTAGGTCCCCTACAATACCAGATTTTGATGGCTTCCTGCCCGATAGTTCAGTCCCCAGAGTCATAACTCCACCGATCAAAGATATCGCAAATCCAACCTCAAAGGCCAAGAGAAACCCTCCAAGGAAGAATGGAAGATGGCCCGTAATCGGTGCGAGGAACACCGGATTCTTGAGTGCTACCGTAGACCCCAGGCCAATCCAAGGATGGAAAACCGATATACACCAAAGAGAGTCAAGGCAGGGGCACACCGGTATCAGGATGAATCGGAAAAAATGGTCCCCACACAGATTGAATAATTGGCTGGAATGCCCGAGAAAAGGATGGTTGACAGATAAGCAGAACCTCTCAGAGGATGAGCGAACAAACCAAGACCTCGACTCAAGAACCTACGGTAACATATTGCACGGGATCCATCATGATGTAATGTTTGAGATCTTGGGATTGAAGGAAGGGGAGGAATGCACGTTGAACGACCTACATTCTCGAAAAAAATCCATCAAATCAAGCAATCACAACCAAGACGAGGTCATGATGATAGCCTTGACATCGTTATCAAGGAGGGCACCGTGGCTATCGAGATCTAATGCAACTTGCACTCAGAAACTTTGGATGCTCACCGGGATGAATACAGATGAGTGGGAAACCTGGCTGGCTAACCCCAAGCCGATCAGACCCAACGGGAGGGTAGGATCGATAGTTGATGCCGAGATGCGAACGGAAGGGTCAGCTCCGATAGCGATAGAATGGGTCCTATCCAAGGATTCCGCGAAAATCGAGATTGAAATACCAAATGAATTGGTAGAAAAACACAGGAAGATCATGCCATTCACGGCTAGTGGAGTTATCGACAGAGTAGATCTCGTACCCTTCGACGCACAAGGGGAACAGTGGCACGACGAAGAGGGATCCAACCAAGTTGCGCCCCTCAGGTTGTTCGGATCTGGCTGGAAACCAAGGCGCATGGTCATTATCAGGGATCTAAAGTCGAGGGAGGATTTCGAAAAGCCAAAGGATAGGCATGAAAGGGCATTGTTCGGCGAACTACAGCTGGCACTCTATTCCAGAGCATGGGAATTATCACATCCAGGCGACCTTGTGGTTGGAGCTGGCATCACCACTTTGGGCTTTGACTCGAATCATTACATAGAGGTCTCAGGGCTTGCACCAAGTAGGGTCTTCGAGGGTAGTTTCGGGGAGGCCACAACATTGACCCGCGACATGTTTCGTTTTGCTGATGAAGGACCAGATACCAAATCAGATTACTTTCGTGCTTGGTTAACCCATAGAATGACTGTGGCATCAAGCGTTGTTCACAATGCAAATTTAGGCCTATACAACCCCACCCCCGATCCATCTATCTGTCGTTATTGCAGAGTGTCCAGTGTGTGTGACCAAGGTAAATATGGAGGACATTCGTAATGATTCGACTCAACTCCGGTCAGAGGTTAGCCCTCAATCTCGACTCGCACATAGCAGTGGACGCAGGAGCGGGAACAGGAAAAACCAGAACTATCGTTGAGCGCGTGATCCAACACTACCTCTCACGAAGGCAGAGGGCTACAGAAATACTTCCAATGCCGGAAAGACCTCGAAGAATATCACTCAGTAGAGTGAGAAACGATACGAATGAACTTACGGACCCAAGCGAGTGGGAGGGACTCCTCCCAGGGGAGGTTGTACTACTTACATTCACAAATTTAGCAGCGGAGGAAATGAAAGGAAGGCTTCGAGATAGAATAAAGCAACTCTCAACTGGTTCGTTGGGCTCAACCCTAGAGGCCGACCCAAGACTGCGTTCGGAGGCAGACAAAGAGCAATTGATGATGCTGCTTGAAGATGCGCCAATTGGCACCATAGATTCATTTTTCACTAGACTAATCAGACCACATCTCGCCTCTCTCGGTGAACTCATGGATGCAGAGATAGTCACCGATGCGCAGAGGGGAACATTGGAAATGGACACCATTGATGCATTCTGGTCACTTCCATCCAACCCGAATCATTTCACATACCTTGACTCTGAATTATTGCAAACCGACCAAACTAGAAGGATACTTGAATCCAGAGATCGTCTGATTAAGACTTACTCAGGTAGAAACAGGCTCAACAAAATTTTGAACGGCCTTATGTCCAACGCAATATTGGTTGAGGAAGCGACGAGAAACCTCACTGTCGGCGACTCATTCTCGGCATCACTCTTGACAAAAGCCATGCTCAGCAGCGTCTATTTACCAAAAATAGACCAAGCATTCACTGAACTTCAATCAGATTCTAGAGAAACTATTGAGATACTCAAGAGCTATCGACACATTTTCTCCAGATCTGGTTGGAACGAGGGTACCAGAGTGGACATGTTGGATATCCTGGCCTATCAAAATCCAGAGTCCCACGAGGATAAAATCTACTGGATTTCAAAACTCCTTGCAATCTCCAGAAAGAATCTATTTGGCGATGGGAAGACATTCCCGAGGGACAGCATACCAACATCAGAAACATGGCCATCTGGCATATTGACTTACACAGGGATGGGGTCAAGCAAGGAAGCCAAGTTGGCCAAGAAAAAACTACAACAATCGATTTCTAAAATCAAACGAACGATGTCGAGCAAGGTAAACACACAGATCATGGAGATTGCGAAGATATTCATGAGCTATATCGAAGTACCAGGATTGGCCCATATTTCATACCCCCCACCAAGTAGAGTCAGTGTTGAGGAGAATAAGGATTCATTTGCTCTTGATCTAGGCTCAGAATCCAGACACCTCCAAGACCTTAGCACGGCGATGATTGGACTTCTGGAAATTTCAAGGAATTTGAAGTTCAGAAGAAAACTCAGGGATTTCGACGACGTTTCAAGACTTGCTGGGGAACTCCTCCTTCTCAGATGTCCCCGTGTTTGCAAGATAAGCCACTTCTATCCACGCAAAGTAATAGAAATACTCGATCATGGTCCCTCAGAACCGTGGCTGGATGACCACATTGAAATGGCATTTTACGAGTTGCAAAAATCAATCGAATCCGGAAGCGGCGATCATTTACAACAAAATGCCGAGAGGGCATATTCTGACTTGAACAAAAGATGGGCTACCCTGAGGTCCATACGACGAAGGTTTCGGGCTTTTATCATCGATGAGGCTCAGGACAACTCGCCCCTGCAGTGGAGACTGTTAGCGAGACTATGGGGACCACGAGAGATTAAACTCGATGAGAAAAACATTCCAGAGACACCCTGGCAACCTACGATTTGTTATGTGGGAGATGTCAAGCAGTCAATCTACGCTTTCAGGCACGCTGAGGCATCGAGATTTCGGGAATTTACAAATCATTTGCGATCGATAAACAACTGGGAGTTGAGGAACATCCCGGCTCTGACCCATGAGCCCCCACTGAGGACCAAGGAGATGAGTAGAGACCCACGACACGATCACAACTCACCCTTCACCACTGCTTCGAATATGAGGATCGCATCTGGAAGGGACCTCGAGCCGTGGGTCAGATTCGATCAGGTTGATAGCGTCGATGAGAAGTTGGTTGAAAGTGACATAATCGCTAGGAAGGAGGGTCTGATTCGTTTAGATGTCAATTTCAGGACGAAATCCGGTTTGCTGGAGGAAATGAACACTTGGTGGAGAGAGATATTCTCCGAAAAACACAGGACAATTCCTGAAGGTGGATGGTATGCGGATGCGCAAGACCTCAGATCCCCTAGTCCGAATGATCTGACTTACGGAGAGATGGAATCCACGGACCCTGCACTGAGTGCAATTGAAGAATTGCAGGGAGAAGGCCATCTGGAATGGATATGTCCAGTTATGGATCCTGACCTCTCAGACCCATCGCATGACTTGAGCATTCAAATGAATCCCCTTGCAAGCAGCCTATCAGATAGAATCGATAGAAACGCCAGATTGATCGCTTTGAGGGTAAAGGCTCTCATGGACGGGACCCCCATCAAGATCAAGGGGGCAAGCGGAGAGTGGAAAGTGATAGAATCAGACCCAGTAGAGCCTGACGATATCATGATCCTGATGGCAACCAGAACAGGAATTAGGGACGCATTACTGAGGGAATTTAGACAATTGGAAGTACCCGCTCATGCGGACTTGGAGGGCGATCTGTTCGATCAGCCTGTAGCGATGGCCATAGAAGCGCTGGTCCAATTGTGTGCGCGCCCAAACTCACGGCACCATCTAGCTTGGGTGGCTAGATCACCCCTGATAGGCATGGCAGATAGTGAATTGGACGATTTCCTTGCCTCTGCATATCAAGAACAGAACTTACTCAAGAGCCTATCAGATTATCTTGGAGATACCCCATTGGGCAGTTTGGCCAGTAGATGGCTGGACCTATCACGATCCGATAGAATCGTCCAAATGTTGGAAGAGACATTGGACCATTCGGATCTCTTAATCGCCTATCCAGATGACTCTGATAGGCAGAATGCCGAGCGAGCAGTCACGGTAATCAAAGAAACTCTAGACAGAGAAGAGGGATCACTGTTGGCAGTTGCCGATGCCCTGAGGTCCCTCAGAGAGGACAATCGAGGTGGAGTCAGAAGCATAACGAAACCTCCATCTGATACAGTCAGGCTGATGTCGATCCACAAGTCGAAGGGCTTGGAGGCAAAGGTCGTGATCTTAGCAGACCTGTTCAGCGAGAGGCAAGTCGGGAATAAGCATCAGTCGCAGATGCGTTTTGGCGTATCCTCAGATATATTCTCTGGGAATCCGAAGCCATGGGGAGGGAATCGGACATTGAGATCAGGCGTATGGAATTATTCGAGTTTGATCAACAGATCAAGAAGGGACGCAGAGAACAGGAGATTACTATACGTCGCAGCGACCAGGGCAAGGGACAGCCTGATAATCGTGGGAGCACCTGATGGAAACAAATCATCAGAGTGGATAAACGGGCAAGGAGTATCATTTACCCACGATTCTAGGAAATATCCGCCATTGGGGCACATGATAACCAACTCAAAGAGACATCTAGATTGGGTGAATCGGAATCATGATTCCCAATGGTTGACATCAGACGACAAAGAAAGTACTGAGGTGCCATTCGAGAGAGAAACGATAGTTTTCGACCCTATTTCGCTCCATGAGGACCATGATGGGACCAAAGGAAGGAAAGGAACAACATTCGTTTTGCTACACAGCCACGAGTGCATGTCCCAAAGCAAAAACAATACTACGCCATATATCCGAATGAAAAAGGCGTTAGATGCTATTTCACTATCCCCCGATAGGGAGAAACTCGACTTTTGTCCCGTCGAATCTCCACCGAGATACATAAGGATCGCACCGTCATCCTTGCATTTTCCAACAGACGATTCAGATTCCGATATACTCGAACGGAGGAAACGAAAAAGGAATTTTAATGAGACGTTGACACCTACTGAATTGGGCACCATTGTTCACCGAGTGGTGGAGGTCGGTATTGGCAATTGTGGGACAGATCCAACCCCTCCCCTACCACACTCTTGGACGACTAGGAGACCAAATCGATTGAACGATAGGACTCTTCTGAACACCGTACTCAAAGAGACTGGGGTAGGACCGACGAACGAATCCATGATAGAGGCGATTTCTGAATTGATGAAGAACATCGAGGACGGTTACTTGGGTAGAATCACTAGAGGTGAGACCGTCAAAGGACACACATTGCAAGGACTTCGGACAGAACTTCCGTTCTTGCTCTCGAAGGAAGTGAAGTTTGAACCCCTGATTCATAGTCTGTGGACTCCGGATGGCAAGTGGGCAACGACCTTGGAAAGTAGAGCAATTGTCCAGATGGAGGGGTTCATCGACATTGTGATCTGCACTCAGGATCCAGAGGGTAGGCCAACGATGAGGGCGGTCGACATAAAGACCGACTCAACAATGAGAACGTTGTTGGCAGAGCATAATAGCGATCCCCATAACCCAAGCCTTGACTTTGAGAATCGAATGTTACTCCGTCATGGGATTCAACTCGCAATATATCATAATGCACTTGTAGCGATGAACGAGCAACTCCCGATTGAAGCGCGGAGATTGGTACTGCCTCCTGCAATAGTCTGGGCAGGGAACGGAAGGATGGTAGAATACCCAATCGAAGTCTTGGAAAATCTCAATTCGATGCTCGAATCTATCCTCGTCGAGACGGCTAGGGAGCACCTAGCTCCCTCGAGTTGAGGCCATACATTATTGGGAATTCTCAATGTACTTGCGCATAGTGGGTAACACATGCTGGACTACGAGTCACTACTGAAATGGTCAGACAAACAATGGGAAAACTCCATCTTGCCCAGTCTCTCAGAATTTATCTCAATTGAGGCCCTATCCCCTGGTTTTGAGCCGAGATGGGAAGAGAAGGGAGAGCTCTCGGCTACATTGGATCTCTTCCAGAATTGGGCCGATATCCAAGGAATAGAGGGACTTGAATCTCATAGATTCAAACTAGATGGGAGGACTCCGCTGTTGATTATCAAAGTAAAAGGATCACTTCCGGGCGAGATACTTTTCTACTCGCATTTGGATAAACAACCGTCAAAACCAGACCTATGGTCGGATGGCTTGAGTCCTTTTGTTGGGAAAAGACGGGGGGAATGGCTCTACGGCAGGGGCTCCATAGATGACGGATACGGGGGGTATCTCTGCATCAGTGCGATCAAGGCACTCCAAGCCCATGGAATGGACCACCCATCCGCGACATTCCTCATCGAAACTTGTGAGGAATCAGGTTCATATGATCTACCCGCTTATTTGGATCACTGCACACCATACCTTGGCAACCCAGATCTGGTGGTGGTCATGGATAGCGGGGGACCTGACTATGACCACATTTGGAAAACCGATGCTTTGCGGGGCTTAATACATGGAACATTGAGGGTGCGTGTCTCCAATGAGGGAGTCCACTCAGGAATGGCAGGAGGAGCAATTCCGTCCTCATTCAGAATAGCGAGAATTCTGCTTGATCGAATTGAGGATTCTCGGACCGGTAAAATTCTGATTCCTTCATTTCACACAGAAATCAATGATTCCCAAATCAAAACAGCAGGGGCAATAGCAGAAGTTGTAGGAGAAAGTTTGTGGGAATCCCTGCCAGTAGTAGAAACCCTTGTGCCTCACAACACCGATACTGCCCAGATGTTGCTCGATGTAAATTGGAGGCCAGCGCTCTCTGTAATTGGGGCAGGAGGATTACCACCGGTCGAGTCAGCTGGCAATGTTCTAAGAACTCATACTGATCTAGCTTTGAGTCTACGCATTCCTCCCGGAGTCGACTCACAAAAGGCGGTGATCGAGTTGACAGAGGCTCTAGAGAAGGACCCCCCATTCGGTGCTGAAGTTAAGTTTGAGGCATACCCTCCTGCAGATGGTTTCAGAGCCCCACCCCTTCCTCCAAATGTTGCAGAGGAACTTGAAAAAGCATCCAGTTATCTAACAGGAAAACCCTCTCACACAACTTGGGTCGGGGGAACCATCCCATTCATGGCTATGATGCAATCAAAGTATCCTGATTCAGCATTCTTGTGTACTGGAGCCGCTGGACCCGGCAATAACGCCCACGGCCCAGACGAAAAACTACACATTCCAACCGCGAAGAGACTTACAGCAGCCATCGCTGCTGTCTCATGGTCGGTCGGAAATTGAGTAAAACCATACTCAGAAGACGGTCAAATAGCATTAGGGTTCATATCATTCAGGACACAGGGTCCCCTGATGTCCGAGGAACGTGTTCAGCAGTTGGAAGGGAGACTTGCAGAGGAAACCCAACGCCTGGAGAAGCTGTATGTTGCATACAGAGGGCTTGAGGAAGAACTTCAGGAGAAAAATGCAGTCATTGACGTCTTGGAGAAAGAAGCCATAGACAAGGAGATAGAGCGAGAGGGGCTGGAGTCATTATTGAGTGAGAAGGACTCTAGGATAAGAGATCTGGAAATGGATCATGCTAAAGCGAGAAAGAGGATTCAGCACCTAGAACCCGATCTCGAGAAAATGGAAGAGATGTACACCAGAGAGTCAGCTAGGCTAGGGCGCGTTTTCGAGGTAGCCGAGGAATTGGACGAATCACTGAGAGTCTCACAGGCAGAACTCAATGCCAGAGATAATTGGTATGAGTCCCACATGAGTCTTTTCGAGCAACTCAATGAGGCAATCCAGACTCGATTTAACATGATTGAGAGAGCAGTCGAAGCAGTGAAAGAACAACAAGAAAAACAGGCAGCTTTCAAAGACCAGATGGAGAACGCGCAAGACGCCGTCTCCAAGGAAAAAATAGAGGATCCAGGCGACGGTTTGGAAAAAATGAAGGTCGCTGAACTTAGGGCGATTCTGATCGAGCAGGGCATGGATGCCAAAGGGAAGAAAGCAGATCTGATAGAACGTATTCGCAAGGCCTAACTAGGCTTGCTACCGTCCGCCTTCCTGATACACTTCGCAGGAATACCGCCCCAGGTTTCACCATCCGGGATCTCCGTCCACTTCGGTACAACTGCTCTTGACGCGATGACTGCATTTGCTCCAATCTTGCACCCTGGCTGGATTACAGAACCACCTCCAACCAAGGAACCGCTTCCAATGGACACTGGGGCTAGGACTAATTCATTCATTTCAACCAGATGCCCGTTTATTGTAGCATCCCCTCCTACAACAACTCCATCACCGAGCGTAATCATTGGCGCATCATTGATTCTCGAGGAGTTTATGATTACCCCCTTTCCCATATTCAGTCCCATCAGTTTGTAGTATAGGGTGGAAAACATGGATGGTACTATCGTCGATAGGAACAATAGGGCAACGCGATGGAAAACCAATGCAATTCCCCACCTAATCGTAATCATGGATTTCAGTGGGAAGCGACCTTCACGCCCCCTCAAGGCGAAAATTGCCCCAAAAACGCCTGTGACCAAAACAACTCCAAGGCCACCCCCAATGTACCCCATTCCGAGACCAATACAAAACCACAATGAGTGAATTAACCCATCATTACCAGCAGAAACACTCCAGTTTTCCACAGCGGTGAACATCAGATAACCCGGAAAGATGCCAATCCCTATTAGAACGCCAAAGAAGGGAAGGATCAACAGAGTAAGTAGTCGTTGTACCATTGAAAAACTCACTGACTCTCACCTCACATTTCTTCTGACGATTCCCAGGCATTAGAGTCCACAGATGCCGCAACAGCCTTACCTTCTTCTAAATCGACAATTGTCAACAGGGCGGTGCCTGCGAGGATTACGATCATTATCGTGAAGACGGCAACCCTTGAATTGTACACGTTTGCCGTCAGTCCGTAAATTATGGGCCCAATGAAAGCGGCGGCCTTACCTATAAAACCAAAGAAACCGAAAAACTCTGCAGCCTTGGTTTTGGGAGTCATCATTACCATCATACTACGTGCTTGCGCACCAACGGTGCCCATCACAATTCCAACCATGGTACCAAGGAGAATCCACTGAGAGTTAACCCCAAAACCAAGGGGTTCCCATAGGTTATCCCTCAAAGCCTTCGGCCACCAGCTTAGCTCACCATCTCCGATGTTTGTAGGATGCCGATCCCCCACCGAATTTTCTCCGTTTAGATCTCCCCCCCTGAATGAAAAACTGAATCTATGATCCAACTCATCATTCATCGAGGATGCAAGAATAGATGCCCTTTCGATAGTCAAGTGCTCGATCTCAGTCCCATTGTCCTCCTGTAGGTAAGTCATGAAAGCATCTCTGAAAGCAGCATCGCCGTCCCCCGAATCGCTCACCCAAGAATCTACACCGCGGTCATAGAGCGTGGATAACATGTAAACCTCATTGTCCTCGGACCAATCATACTGAAAATCATACCTCTCGTGGTCATCTTCCAATTCCAATGGAGCGAATCCGACCGCAAGTATTGCGACTACGCAATACACACCAAGTGCTGCGGTCAACACACGCTTGGTACCAAAACGCCTGGCAGCCCTCCCACCAAGTATTGTCATCGGTATCGCGACTATGTTAACCATCAGAAGAAGCACGAAATTCATGGTCTGTGATAATCTTAGTACAGACTCTCCATATGCTGAGGCAACACCTCCGATCGTATTTACACCGTCAAAGAATAGGAGATACGAAACCAAGAAAACGGAGAGTGACCTGTATTTCTTTATCTCCCTGAAAGAATGGATCACTTCACTCATTCCATCTCTTATGGCCGCAAACGCACTATCGTATTCCTTCGGATCAGGAAGTTTGGGCTCAGGGGTTTTCAAAAACAGTTGATAACCCCACCCAAGCCACCAGAGTGCGCTGGAAACGAATATGAATGCAAGAATGTTTGGAGTGAATCCAAACGTGAGACCCAATCCAAGGTGAACTATCAGTATCGTGGAACCTCCCATGAATCCATATGCATAACCCCAACTAGAGACATGATCAGCATCTTCCTTGCTCGTGACATATGGCATGAATGCGTAGTAAATCACATTCCCGCCAGCGAACCCGATGTTGCCAATCACAAGGCAAACAGCGAGAAACATGTAGTCAGTTCCTTCGCCAAGAAATGGGGCTAGCCCCATCATTGCAGTGAAAATCACCCCAACTATTGTATAGGCCCAAAGGATCTTCTTCTTGATTTCTATTCTATCGGCGATGGCACCCAAAACTGGACTTACAACCGCTACGAACAAACTGGAGACTCCCAGTACCAAGGCGTAAAAGGAATCTCCTGTCTGAGTCCCCGTTGCGGTATTGTACATGCTAGCAGTCAGTGCAGGTACGACGACCGTTAGAACGGTCAACGCAAATGCTTGATTAGCCCAATCGTACCAATACCACGCTTGCAGGGCACTTTTTTCTTCATCATTTTTCGCCACGCTGGTCGACGCGGAGAGGATGCTCATAGCCGTTGCAAATGAGCCTGAACGTTTGAAAGGTCCTACAATGGACCAATTCCTCACTACACGATTTTTCACCTATGTTCAATACAAAGAAGACAGACGACCCCTCATGGTGGCACCCTTGATGGAAAGAACCACCCCCCCAAAACGGCTACATGAACTGATCAAGGCTCCAGAGAACCTCCCATCCTCTATAGAAAGAAGGGAGTCGTGGGATGCCACAAAGCCCGCGACAGTCTATCTGACTCCGGAGGTTCTTCCGGATGGAACACCATGCACAGCTGCAACAGTGATATTGAGGACGAAAGGTTGTACATGGTGGTGGAAATCAGGTTGTACATTTTGCGGGTATTTCAATGACGTCAGAGATGATGTCACAGCGGAGGATTTGCTTTCCCAATGGTCCGATGCGAAGAGAATGACGAATGATTTCGAGGGCTGCAAAATGGTAAAGGTCTACACATCTGGAACGTTTTTCGAGGACAGAGAGAACCCGATAGATTGGCAAGAGACAGTACTTCGTGAGACATATGAGATGAACCTACATCTAATTATAGAGGCACAAGCACATCTGTGCAAGGATGACAAGCTATCATGGGTTTCTTCAATTCACCCAGGATGCACCGTGGCAATCGGCCTGGAAGCATACGATGATGCTGTTCTGAGGTTCCATGTCAACAAGGGATTCAATCTGAAGACTTGGCATGCAGCAGTTGAAAGATTGAGGAAGTATAAACTTAGAGTCAAGACATACCTCATGTTCAAACCCCCTTTTATGTCAGAGGGAGATGCTCTCTCACATTCAGTTAGATGGATTCAGGAGGTCTCCCAACTTAGCGATGAGGTGTCCATAAATCCAATGAATATACAGAAGAAAACCATTGTAGACAGAATTCACAGAAATCGAGAATATAGGCCGCCTTGGCTTTGGTCGCTTGTCAAGATGATCCAGGACAGTCACAATGCAGTGAAAGAATCTAGCTGTAGAGTAATTGTTCATCCGACAGCAGGAGGAAAGATCAGGGGCGCGCACAATTGCGGTAAATGCGATAAGGAAGTGGTTGCAGCGATTGAGAGGTACTCCGTATCCTCAGAAATAGACGAATTTTCAGACTTGAGTTGTGAATGCCAGTCTGTATGGTTAGACGAAATTAATTCCGATATCCTCACGCCAGCCCAGTTTGGGACAGGGAATCCGAGACGCGGTAGCCCCCTAAGGTCGATGCTTGCTCCATGAATACTCGCCTCATCTCGCCCAAGGCTTAAGGACACAATGAAAGTGGTCAGAGCACCCGAAAGGGTGGGTTCGTGTCCATATGGCTAATTCCGATCCAAGCGTCGATGTTTTCATGCAGGCAAATGCAGAGCCGAAATCTTCCTGGCTGCTATTGGTGCTTGGTTTTATCATCGTATTACTTTCACTTACAATACACTCCATTGTCTTCCCTGGTCAGAACTTGCCTGTTATCTCAGATCTCGAAACTTTCGGCTCACTTCAGGGACAAGTATGGATATTCATTCTGGGAATGCTGGTAGGGACTATGATGATCCTATCGACTCTGTTGACAGAGGTAACGAGGGAGTGATAACATGTTCATGGATATACAAAGCCTCTTGATTTTCTGGGGGGTGCTGGCAGGGTTCTTTATTCTCACGAGCCGAGGGCTTGGCGTCTTGGGGGATGTATTGAGGCCGACAGGTCTGTTTTTGCTTGAGAAAGCCCTTGGCCCAGCAATCGATTTCGCTGAGGGTAAACCCGGCTCAGCAGCGCGGGCGTGGATCATCCTAGGAACACTTTGGCTGTTCGTGTCAATCTGCTTTACCTTCCTCGGCGTTTGGGTCGGTCATGATCCATATGCTTTGATTTCCTTGTCGGGTTGGGGCTACAGTCCATCGTCACCCACCCTGATATCTGCTGGTACAGTTGCTGGATTGTATGGGTTCATCGGGATGGTGATCATTGGCTCATCATTCCACGTTCTACCGATACTCTGTGGAACTCCGGGAGGACTCCCAAGCGAGAGGAACGGCACTCTGGTCTCAACACCTTGGACCGTGGGTGTTCTGATATTGTTCATTGCAGCCCACAATCCCACCCCGTTTGGAATCGATATAACATTAGTCGGTGTAGCAGTAATGGCGCTTGCCTACGGTGCAGTCTTGGTAAATCTACTATTGACACTTGCCAATAGAACTCAGAGTCCCAAAGAACCGGGTTGGCTCCTGATCCTAGCTTTCATCGCCGGACCTGCATCCCTCATTGCGTCCTCGATAACAAACGGACCCTCCTTGCTGGCAGATCCATGGCTTGTAACCAAGCTATTCGCAGTTCCTTTCTTCCTTTGGTCCGTAGCAGCCCTTTCGCTATATTCAGCAGCGATAGGCTCCAATTCCCCTCTTTGGTCCAGAACCCTGAGTGGAACCCTGCTCGTTGGATTGATCATAACTTCATCCGCCTACCAGAGCCTGGATGGAGGTTTGTTCTCTGGTTTGATAACTCAAGTATCTGTTGTACCAGACGTTTCAGATTCAACTAGGATGTTTGGCACCTTTCTGATCGCACTTTCATTAGCTCCCATGATTGCCTTGTCTGCAAACATAATCGGAACGGTTCGAACCGGTGGGAAATCACCAGAGATAACCAATGGAATGGCGATTCTGGTCACCTCCTCAATGGCATTGGTAATTCTTTGGCTACTGAATTATGCGTTCAGATCCCCATCTATAGCGGGCTTGAATACGTATGAGCCCCTGTTAGAAACGATTGAGCTAATGACTCTCTGGCTTTTCTTCATACCCATGGCTATGGGTATACAGCTGCATCTCTATCCATCGATTACAAAGAGATCGCTACCGTCCCCAGAGAGAACCAGGGTTGGATATTGGATGTTTGTGACAGCTACATCTGCTGGACTAATCTGCATGCTAATCTCAGAGTCGATCAACGTATCAACATCCCAACTTGAAGTAGAGTTCAACTCAACACTGTCAGACAGATTCGCGGTCGTCGGTTCAGTCATCTTCTATGGTGCGGTAATTGCCATTATACTTCATACGGTCAATGTTTTGAGAGGGTTATTCCACGGAAGAATACAACTTGAAAGCTCAATGTCAGATATCAGAAAAATAGAGACCTTTACGATAGCAGAATCAATAACGATTCGCTCGATTCTAACGGCCGGTGCGGATGTGGACACTATGTTGGTTCCAGTATCTGATACCGAAATACCGGGTGCTCCAACCGAATTGTAGAAATCGGTAGATTGTTGACAATCAAGCCTTAGGGTCAACCATGAGGGTGGGCCTCGTAGGCAAGCCAAATGTTGGCAAATCAACAGCATTTTCATCACTTACCAGCACGTTGGTAGAGATAGCTGATTACCCCTTTACAACCATAGAACCCAATATTGGGATTGCATGGATACCAGTGCCAGATCCATGCAGATGTGCTGACTTGACCACTAGGATCTCAAAAAGCCAAGACTCACAGGGAGATGGTGGAGGTAGCATATGCAATCCAAGGACAGGTTCTTGCAAAGACTTTCGACGTTTAATCCCGATAACACTGGTTGACGTCGCAGGCCTCGTACCTGGAGCGAACGAGGGAAGGGGGAGAGGGAACCAATTCCTATCAGACCTGTCGCGATGTGATGCATTGATCCAAATTGTAGATGGATCAATGTCAACTGATTTGGAGGGGAATCATTCAGAGCCATTAGCCTCGACTCCAATTGACGAATACAACTTCCTAACCGAGGAGATCGAACTCTGGCTCGCTGGCATACTCAAACAAGGCTGGTCCAGAGGAGCCCGTAGAGCCCAATCTGGAGGTGAGAGGGCTCTATTAGACCTCATTACTAACCTCATAAGCGGCCTAGGTGGTACGGAAAAGGACGCAATTCTTGGCCTACAGGCCGCGAGGGAAATCGCATCAGACAACCAGCCATGGGACTGGGGCGATACTGTGATCAGAAGGATGGCATCTGAAATAAGAGGTTCAATGTTCCCAGTGGCTGTTGCAATAAACAAGGCGGATAAGGTAGAGCCCGACAAATTAAAATCAACTATCAAGGATTTTGAGGATCTGAGCCTGCTTTGCCTACCGACATCAGCGGAGGTTGAACTTGCATTGAACAAAGCGAAAAAAGCGGGTTTGATATCGTATTCAGTTGGGGATAGCCCCGCTAAATTCAACCTAGAACCTCAAAATAATCCTTCAGATTCACAGAGAGGCATTTTGGAGAAGATACAGAATAAGATGTCGAGTATTGAAGGCGCTGGATTGGTTGATCTCTTGTCACAGGTCGTGTTTTCGAGTTTATCGAGAATCGTCGTCTATCCAGTTTCTGACGAGGGAAGGTGGACTGACGCAGAAAACAGAATCCTTCCGGATGCCATATTGCTCCCACAAGGATCAACCGCCAAGGACCTTGCGTACGCGGTGCACACTGACTTGGGCAATGGTTTCATCAGGGCAACTAATGCAGTTTCAGGCAGATCGATACGAGGGGACTCAGAATTGTCCATGTCTGACGTAGTGAAGATACACTCTAAGTCATAGGCCAATTATTGTTCACACTAGCAGGGGTTTTCCGATTGTAGCACTAATGATGTTGCACTTAGCCAAAGAGGGAGCCCAGGCCTTCAAACCCGGAGTCATCCTCCTCTTCCTCTTCAGCAGCTTCCTCAGCTGGGGCTGCTGCTTCAGAGGATCCACCACCAGATCCTGCGGCGGGGGTCGCCGCGGCCACTGGTGCTGCGATTGCTGTGGACATCGCTTCCTCAATGTCAACCGACGCAAGTGAGGCAACTAGCCCCTTGACTCGCGCAGCGTCTACATCTACTCCTGCGGATTCGAGAACCGCAGTAATGCCCTTTTCGTCAATCGTCTTTCCTGCTGAGTGCAGTATCATTGCAGCGTATACATACTCCATTTCTTTCACCTTTTTTTATCCAAAGAGGTCACCGAGTCCTCCGAACCCTGCATCCTCCTCTTCCTCCTCTTCCTCTTCTTCGGATTGAGCATCCGAATCACTATCGTCAGATGAGGAATCTGACGAATTACCGCTCTCTGTTGAGATCGAAGTGCTTTCATCTAGCATGGCGACGATCTCTTCGTCAAGTGCGATGGAATCTAATTGACTAGCAAGCCCTAGGGCTTGGGATTTTACTTTAGAGAGAATCAATGCTGAGGTTTCATCATTGATTATCGTGGAATTAACTGCTACGGAAAGTGCTTCACCCTTTGCTTTGGCTATCAGGGAAGGCATCGTCTGAGGAGTGAAGTACGTTATTTGACATGCAAGATTGAACGCACTAGAAACAGCGCTAATCAGATCGTTTCTCACATCCTCCGTATTGATGTCTAGGTCATCCGCCATCAAGACAAGGCCATCCTCCATGGCTCCTGTGAGTATAATCCCTATTTCGATGGGATTTATGTCCAGTTTTGAGAGCATAATCCCGAGATCTGCGGATATCGGCTGGCCTTTTTCCACAGCCGTGACAGTCTTTTGAATTGCGACTTTGCCCTTGTCGATCTTAGCCGGTATGCCAACGGCATTGAACTCTCCAACAATAGGGCCAGGACCGAACGGAGTCGGACCCTTTTCCACGACGATGTCCATCGGTGCAAGCTCCCCTTCCTTTGCCGCACGACCTTGGCGAGTCTTCGATAGTTCTGCGCTTAGCTCGAAAGCGTTCATTGAATTAGTGTGAACGATAGCGGGTTGGGTTGAAGATTCAAACAGCTGTTCTAGGGTTTCGGAGTCTTTCCCGGATGACTCCCATGCCCTTCTAATGAGGGTTTTTTTGGCCATTGTGATGGTTAACTTCGATCTCAATGAGGCGCGCATGTCGAGCATGTTCTTGCCAGGAACGCCATCAATGTCCACGATCCCTATCACTCCATCTGATCCAAGGATCTCAACCAACTCGTCAACTCTGGTCCGCTTCCATGGAGCGACTTTTGGAGAGATCAAGATACCACCTCTAACTTCACAGACGGGCCCATTGAAGTCTTGATGTAGCATGACCGTATGTTCATGGAACCACGCTCCAACTTACCGATGACTCTGTTCCAGACTGCTAATGCGTTTCTCGTTAGTTCCTCTAGAGTCTGGTCTTTGGTACCGAATGCTGCGTGGAAAGTCATCCGATCTCTTGACCTCACAATGGTCGTGTCGCTGAGGCCAGCAGCCATCATCCCCGGGTCTAGGTTCGGAGGCACAGGACGAGGCATTTTCCCCCTCGGCCCTAGCACTATCCCGAGATAGCGCCCTACTGTTCCCATGTGGGGGATCTCGGATAGGAAGAAATCCATTTTGTTTGCCAACTTTCTGGCTTTCTGCCTGTTTCCACCAAGATCTTCGATTGTTGTGGGATCAATAATCTCCAGACCTGCGGCTTGTGCCTTGGTGGCCATCTCTCCACCGGCGAACATTGCGATTTTTACGGATCTGCCTCGTCCAGCCGGTAGGCGGACCTCTTCCTGGATTCTGTTTGCTGGATTCTTCAGGTCCACGTCCTTGATGGTGAAAGCTATTTCTAGGCTCTCTGTGAACTTACGCTCTTTCGAAGATCCGATTGCGGATTCTATTGCATTTCTCAGTAATTCTTCCATGTTCTTTTTCACCCCTGCGGTCTGCGAGGCTCACCTCTCCCGCAATTCGTGTTTCCCCTATGCAAAATGCTCGTTAAATCTCCCTTCCTTTGTGGCCTCGATGGCTTCTCTGGCGTCCATCCCCTCTACCTTGATTCTCATGGCAACACATGTGCCCATGACTTCTCTGCACATTGCGGAGATATCTGAGCCTGTTAGTTTGGATTTCTGCTTTCCAACAACTGACTTGATTTGCTCAATGGTGATGTTCTCAGTGGCGCTATCGACATCACCGTTGCATTTCTTCAGACCCAATTCCTGAAGGATCAGATGAGGAGTTTCATTACGGTCGGACATCACAAAACACCTCGTCGCGGTTCCGGCCCACCTACTCTTCCTTTATGAGCGTGATGCAAACCAGAACGACCCTTTCACTCCACTCGTTGTGTCACCCTTACTTGATCGGCCCTGACTGTCAATGCGACGGGCACCAGTGCCTCGTAGAGCTCCACCGTCACTTCTTCCTTCGATTCTGTGACCCTGACTACACGTGCTGATTGGCCTCGGAAGGCCCCACCCGTGATCTCAACTATGCAACCCTCCTCTATGCCAGCAGTGGCTGCCTTGGGCTCAAGGTACGGGAGTACATCCTCGAGTGGCGATTCCCCATCGAGTACTTTCCTGCAGTTCTTCATGGGCGTGGTGCTCATCCCGGTTCTGCCGATCACCTTCTCGACGTGATGCTTGGCAGATGCTTCTACGAAGACATACCCCTTCATGTGTTGTGGTTGCAATACGCTGAATATCTCATCTTGGATGTCCTCTAGCGATCCAGTCCCTGAGAGCCTTGCCCTGATCTCCTTCGCGACATTCTGCTCCTGACCTATCGAGGTTTTTAGGATGTACAGGAAAGAGGCGACGTCACCGTATAACTCGCTCAGTCGTGGCATTGAGTACTCCTTTTCACTAATCCTCCCGGGGTCTATCCATTCACAGTTTTTGTAAATCGTTTTAGCCGAAATGTCGGCCTTGTCCCCCAAGAAGAGCAGCGGAGTGACCTCGACTAGCCTTGCAGGTGCGCTGGAGGTTTTTCCGAACGAGATACCACGTGCAGCACCTGATCTGACGTATGTGAGCGCATCCGCTTCAATGCCTGTACATTCTGATATTCTTGCAATGACTGCTTCGATGTCATCTGGGTCACCGGCTCCATATACCCCGTCCCAGGCACCTGGGAGATCTCCGATGTCGTCTGATCTTTGCATCAACAATACTCTATCTTCTGACCGAACAAAGGCTACAAACGCTTCTGACATGCAAATCACCCCACTCTTAAGACCCGGTTAACCATCCAAAGAAAGATGGTAAGGCATTGTCCATGAGGGCCAGCACAACGAATCCAATAGCCCCAAGAACGAACATCCCAATTCCACAGACGATTACCGTCTGCCTAAACTCCAACTTGGAAGGCTTCTTTGCCATCTTCAGGATCCTTGCTGTTGATCCCGTTTGCAGTCTACGTACTCGTCCCTCAATCTCATCCTGCCATGTTTGAACACGAGTTTCTATCGGTCCTCTTTGACTAGTCTCGATGGCCATCACTTACACCTTGGGTGAAGCGGCCGATCGATGGAGTCCATTTAAGCACGCCGACTTCAACCACCCTCAAATCTCATCCAATGAATTGTATCGATCTAGCCCGCGCATCAACGAGGTCCGTCCTCTTCCTAGAGCCGTGAATCTGTTCGCTACGGACTCCAGTTAACACAACTAGGACCCTAACATACCCCTCGTGTTCCGAGGCCTCAGTAGTTGCACCCCAAATGATTCTTGCATGGGGGGCAATCCTACTGCCGATAATCTTGGCACATTCTTCTGCCTCTCCGAGCGTCAAATCGTTGCCTCCCACGACATTGATCAGTGCACCTTTAGCATCACTTACGTCTAATTCTAGCAGTGGCGAGGATAGAGCTTCATCGGTTGCGATCCTTATTCGATCTCCGCCTGTAGCTTCTCCATGTCCTATCATCGCTACACCACCACCATTCATCATTACGGACCGAAGATCTTCAAAGTCCAGATTCACAATCCCCTCCTTGGCGATCATGTCAGACACTCCTCTTATGCTTTGCAACAGGAGCTCGTCAGCCACCCTGAAGGCTGCATCAAGGGGTAGATCTCTTACACCTTCGACAGACAATAATTTCTCATTGGGGAGTACGATGACCGTGTCGCACACCTCGGTGAGTCTCTCAAGTCCCCAATCCGCATTCTGTTTTCTCGTCGAGCCTTCTGAGGAAAATGGGTAAGTCACAATTGCAATGGTCAAGGCCCCTGCAGACTTACAAAGTCTGGCCACTACATGAGCCGACCCAGTGCCAGTGCCACCACCCAACCCAGCAGTAATGAATGCCAGGTCACAGCCTTCGACCTCCTTGGCCAACATCGGCTCAGATTCAAATGCTGCTTGCTCTCCTTTTTCGGGATCTCCTCCAGCCCCTCTCCCCCGTGCAGTCCTTCCAATCAGCATTTTTTCTGCAACGTTGACACGTAATAGGTGCTGCGCGTCGGTATTTACAGCCAGGCCACGAACTTTTTCCCTGTTGAACAATCCTTCTGAACTCAATCTGGCGATTGTGTTTGATCCACAGCCCCCGCAACCAAACACCCTGATGTTGGGTTGGAGGGTTTCCAGCAGCCTCTCTAAGTCTTCGTCATTGGAAGCCCCATCATTTGGATGTTCTTCTGGAGAAGGCTCTTGCTCCGATAATCTATCTATGAGGTGCTTCACGATGCCTTATGCACATCAACAGCAGAATAACGATTCCCCCCATAACGATTCCCAACAACTCAATTTGTGATGATATCGAAATTCTCCGAGGCTCCTTGACTGTTCAACACCGGTTCAAATAACTAGGGGGGATCCTCTAGCCAACATGACAACAAACCTCAGAGGGTGGATTGGAGGTTCCGCGATACTGGCATCGATGTGTTGCCTGCCCTCTGTTATCTGGGTTCTCTTTGCTGGGAGTTCCGCGATAGTCGCTGCAGATCAATTGTCGAATAGTCTGTATTACTCATGGGTAAGGTGGGCTTTGTATGCTGCCTCGCTTTCGATGTTGTCGTACGGGCTAATCCTCTTTTTCAGGTCCAAAGGGATTTGCACGCTCGATGACGTCTCGAGGGAGCGAAGAAGGGTAATCAACACGACACTGGCGACGTTCACCATCTCTATACTGTTCTATTTGGTTTGGAATTACGTCGTTCTGGAAATTGCAGGGATCGCGGTTGGCCTACCTTGGGAGGATTCAGCTTTCTGGAATTGACTGGATTAACATCGCTCTCGCTGAAAGGAATCTCGTGACAAATGTGTATAATCCACCATACGCGGAGAAAACGACAGCCAAACCAAAGCCATTCATTTGATCAAGCCCTAGCATAGCATACCCACCGACATCCCCTGGTATGACTATAGAGAAACTGACAAGATCGGCGGCCTGGAGGCCCGCTAGACACATTCCAATAATCGTAATCACCATCCTGTCCGCTCTGGAGAAGCCACCGTAGATCCTACCGAGCCCCACTGACTGGGCTTGAGTGCCCATGTATGACCCCATCAGTGTGAGGAGTGCCGCTCCAAAACCCAAAGAAGGACCAACCCCAAAATCTGAGTTAAATCCAATAGCGACGATTATTCCTACATCGACCACACGATCAATGGTATGGTCCAGGAAGTCCCCATAGGGACCAGCATTGCCTTGATGCCGTGCAAGATCCCCGTCTAGAGCATCCATGACCCCCGCCAATCCAATCATCAAGATTGAGCCAAAAATCAGGAGAGCGCCGGAGGAATCCATGGAAGCATTGGCAATCATCCAAAACGAGACGCAAGAGACAACCAGACTAGACCATGTTAGTATGTTTGGGTCTGTATCCCCCAATCTCACGATTATGGGGTGAGTCAGACTCGACCACCTTTTTCTCAAGCGCTCGAACATCACAACCCTCCGATATCCTCGGCCCAATCCAACACGGATGAAGATTCGGTACCATCCAATTCCGAACCTAGGGATTTTTCAATCAAATCACAGATTTCCTCCGGCCCTGAGAAAGTGGTGTCAAACTCGATCCATGGCACATGGTCAGATCCCATCTCATTCCATGGGCCACCAAGTAATTCCCACTCTACATTATCGTTAATTTTCCATTCCGGGTACCCCCTTTGGCTCAAACGGGACCTGAGTATTTCTGGGGCGCACCTTAGCACTATCACCAAGTCACAGGGGAGGTAATGAGATAGATGCCCCTCAATCACGGTCGTATTTTCTGCCGGCTCCTGCCATTCTTTTTCCAACGCAGAAGCTAAAGATTCAATGTCAATTTCTTTTGCACCGAACTCATCATCAAAGGAGTCCGCATAACCTTTCTCGGCTGCCAGATCAACGATCTTGATTACCGTGAACCTAGCGGATAAGATGGAAGCAACCGTAGTCTTTCCGACGCCCGGGGTCCCGGTAAGGCCAATCCTCATCATCAGACCGTTGTGGTTAAGGATGTAAAAAGGGAATGCAGATTTGCTGTTGTGGTTGTAGTGTAATCTGAGGATTTGTTGAGAGTTGAGGAGTGATATACTGACAAATAGCACCCGGTTGGACTACTCAATTCGTGGAGGATTACAATGTACTCTTCAGATATGATACAATCGTCGGGATGGGCGCCTCTGCAATCGGTTTTCTGAAATGAAACCCCATAAGAAGGCGCAAAAGAAGCCGTTGTGTTTTTGAGGTTCGGCCGTCCATCAACGGTTTGTGAGTGGGATTCAGTGAGGTAATTATGGGGAACGAGTGGTGGAAAAGCGATTCTGATGGTGAACAAGATGCAGATGCCCCCAAGAGTTTGAGGATACCAAAAACCACCAACTACACTTTGGAGGGAGGGGTGAACAAACTACCTAATTCTGGTACAAACCAAGTCTGGGGTCAGGCAAGCCCAGAGCAAAAGTCCAGTGTCCCAACGATAGCTTGGTTCCTGTTCGGAATGATCGGACTACCATTGGTCCTATTTTCGATATCAGAATTTACCCCACAACCCAATTACGATTTTAATGACTATGAACTTGTAAGCAACGAAAAAACAGAATACACAATTGTGGAAGGCGACAATCTCACGGTCTATTCATTTGGCGTCCCTAGTAATTTCCAGTCTTCATATGATGGCTACGATTTTTGGGAAATATGGGCAGACTCCCCCAGCTGGTGGATGTCGATCAATTCAGATACCGGCCAATTTGCGAGTTCCGAGGCGGATGACGGGGGATACACTTGGTTTGAACCCAGTTATGTCGAATTTTTTGAAGAAGAAGATGATGGCACTATCCTATGGACCCTCGATGAGAGTGGGTTGCTAATTGCCACAAATACCGATGTCGAATTTTTGTCCGCATACTACTTCTCGGAGAATTACTCGAATGAACTCACATCGGCATTAACCTGCTTTATGTGGCCTGTTGTTATGATTGGAGGAATCATCTGGGGTTTTGCTACAAAAAGAAGGTCTTTTGCCTACGGCATAATGTCCGCCTTTGTCTTGGCATTAGCGGCATTCTTCCTGTTAATCTTCGCGCTGGCAACAGCGTTCTGAAGGAATCAAGCACGTAGGAAATCCACCACCCGACTAACCACTTCCTCGTCCCTCAGGATTCGTCGATGGCCGAGTCCAGAGGCGATATACAACTCACTACCCTCAACCATGGTGTTGAACTGAATAGATTCGCGAACGTCTGCGTCCTCATCATCTTGGCAGTGTATTATCAGGACCTCAGAATCCAAGTCCTTTGAGACGATGCATGGATCGAACGAATTTGGATCAGCGTTGAATTTCTTGCTGGCCCTGTCTATCAATAGGTCAGCGTACTTCTCAACTGACAGTCCGAACATCTCTGTAAAGCTCTGAAACAGATTCCTGACTGTGGTAGCGGGAATGCTGATGGAGACTATCTTTTTGAATTTCAATCCAAACCTAGGACAATTCAGAACGGCAATAGCTCCGATGGAGTGACCAATGATGTGGTCAAAAGGACCATGATGGGCATATACTTCCGAGATCGCATCAACAAACTCGGGAAGGGCGGTGTGTCTATCATCAGATTTTCCATGGCCTGGTAGGTCGAGAGCTGTGACATCCATCCCAGCATCATGACATGATTGTGCAATCGCATGGAATTGGCCTGCTCTCCCATTCCAGCCGTGGACGAGAAGCACCTTTTCACCCTCAGCTTCCATTCTGTAGACTTCAATATTAGCCCCTAGTCTTGACATGCTCATTGTTGAGATGTCTGATCTTGTGATAAACTCCATTTCCCTCTGTGGAACATTGAACTTAAGAGGTTTGTAGAAGAAGTATTCTAGAACCCGTAATGTGATCCTGGTGGAGATGATGTCAATCATCTTCACGGAAAATATCAACCAGGAGGGGAGTAGGTAATATCGATTGACTATTTCCTTCTCAACCATGAAGCCCACCCACACCGAGATCATATGTCTCGATAATACTCAACTGCTGAATCCTCCAACTGTCTGCCTATCTCTCCCTCATCCAGAGTTAGAGTGACACCATTTCTGCGGATTGACCTCCCCCCAACGAAAACGTCCATGCACTTCGCATCCGAATAGAGCAAGTT